>Ga0137407_10000707_pt1 | contig 22025 bp, 22 predicted proteins | sample CZOMad2_2_16fung_FD_108410 | JGI IMG/M metagenome (GOLD analysis project Ga0137407, IMG submission 108410) | Vadose zone soil fungal communities from Angelo Coast Range Reserve, California, USA - CZOMad2_2_16fungal (Illumina Assembly) | ecosystem: Environmental > Terrestrial > Soil > Vadose... | reverse complement strand
TGTGCGCCACGATCATGGGCATGCTGGCGTATGGCTGGTGGATGAACCACATTCCGGCCCGCGCGGATCGGTTCTTTTACCGCTCTATCCACGCCGATATCGGCTACGTGGTGCTGCTGTTGATGGTGGTGCGCCTGCTATGGCGAAGCATCAATCCGACGCCGGCATTGCCGGCCGACACGCCGCGTTGGCAGCGCATCGCGTCGCACCTCAATCATTGGGCGCTGTATATCGTCACGATCCTGGTGACGATGCTGGGCTGGGCGCATTCCGGCGCGCACAAGCCGGATTACTCCAGTTGGTTCGGCCTGTTTCACGTGCCGCAGATCACCTCGCCCGACAAGGCCGCGGCCGATGCCTATGAGGACCGGCACATCTTCTTTGCCTATGTGCTGCTGGCGCTGATCGTGATTCACCTTGCCGCCGCGGCATGGCATCACTTCATCAAACGCGACCGGGTGACGGCGCGGATAATCGACGGCGCGCCGGGCTGATCAAGCTCGCCTGTTTCGGGCGACGTCGAAAGCAGCGGTCAGCTTGCCCCGAATACCCGCCTAAAGATCGTGTCGACGTGCTTGAAGTGATAGCCGAGGTCGAACTGCTCGTCGATGTCGGCATCTGTCAGATATTTCTTCACCTCGGCGTCTTTTTTCAGCAGCGACTGGAAGTCGCCTTCGCCGCGCCACACCGGCATCGCATTGCGCTGCACGAGCTTGTAGGCGTCCTCGCGGCTGCAGCCCTTTTGCGTCAGCGCGATCAGGAGCCGCTGCGAATGAACGAGGCCGCCGAGACGGTGCAGATTCTTCTGCATGTTCTCAGGGTAAATCAGGAGCTTCTCGACCAATCCAGCGAGCCGGATCAGGGCAAAATCAAGCGTCACGGTGGCGTCCGGCGCGATCATGCGCTCGGCCGAGGAGTGTGAGATATCGCGCTCGTGCCACAGCACGACATTCTCCATCGCCGGCGTCACATAGGCCCGCACCATGCGCGACAGGCCGGTGAGATTTTCCGAGAGCACCGGGTTGCGCTTGTGCGGCATCGCCGAGGAGCCTTTCTGGCCCTCCGAGAAGAATTCCTCGGCTTCCAACACTTCGGTGCGCTGCAGATGACGGATTTCGGTGGCAAGCCGCTCGACCGAGGAGGCGATCACGCCCAGTGTTGCAAAATACATTGCGTGGCGGTCGCGCGGGATCACCTGCGTGGAGATCGGCTCCGGCCTGAGCCCCATCGCCTTGGCGACGTGCGCTTCCACGCGCGGATCGATCTGCGCGAAGGTGCCGACCGCTCCCGAGATCGCGCAGGTTGCGACTTCCTGACGGGCGAGCACGAGGCGCTCGCGGGCGCGGCTGAATTCTGCATAGGCGTAGGCGAGCTTGAGCCCGAACGTCACGGGTTCGGCATGAATGCCGTGCGAGCGGCCGATGGTCGGGGTCATCTTGTGCTCGAACGCGCGCCTCTTCAGCGCCGCCAGCAGTTTGTCGATATCCGAAAGCAACAAATCGGCCGCTCGCGTCAGCTGCACGTTGAGGCAGGTGTCAAGCACGTCGGAGGAGGTCATGCCCTGGTGCACGAAGCGCGCCTCGGGGCCGACTATTTCTGCTAGATGCGTCAGGAAGGCGATGACGTCGTGCTTGGTTTCGCGCTCGATTTCGTCGATGCGATCGACGTTGAAGACGGCGTCGCCGGCCTTGGCCCAGACCGCTTTGGCGGCTTCCTTGGGGATGACGCCGAGTTCCGCCTGGGCGTCCGCCGCATGCGCTTCGATCTCAAACCAGATCCTGAAGCGGGTCTGGGCCTCCCAGATAGCAGCCATTTCCGGGCGGGTGTAGCGGGGGATCATCGACGACTCCGGGCGAGCATTGCGGGGGATCATGTGCGACTCCCTGCGAATTGTTTTTTACGCCGCGCTTTAGCAGAGCAGGGCGGGTGAGACAAACACCAGCAGGGGCGTCCTCTTCCCGGGCCGCCGAGGCCATCGGACTCCCATCAAATCACAGAATATTGACTGACAGATATTGAAATCTGTCATCAAGATACATTATATTGGCAGTGACGCCGATGTTGGGGCGTCAGCCTGGCTAGCCGCACTGGCCGCTAGTTGGGCAATGCAAGAGGACTTCGCCATGACCATCGAGATTCTGTACCTGACCTCCCAAATCCAGCGCTGGATCAATGCCCGCGTTGCCAGTCACCTTGCAGCGCAGGCCGAACGACTCGCCCGCTAGCCCCAAGGGAAAACCCATGACGGCCCGCCTGATGGCTACGCGAACGCTTGGCTCCGACGGACCACAGGTTTCCGCCATTGGGCTGGGCTGCATGGGAATGTCCGATTTTTACGGCCCCGCCGACGAGACTGAGAGCATCGCTACTATCCACGCCGCGCTCGACGCCGGCATCACGCTGCTCGACACCGGCGATTTCTATGGCTCCGGCCACAACGAACTACTGATCGCGGAGGCCCTGCGCGGTCGTTCGCGCGAAAGCGTGCAGATCAGTGTCAAGTTTGGTGCGTTTCGCGATCCCGCCGGCGGTTTTGGGCTTTATGACGCGCGTCCTGCTGCCGTAAAGAATTTTTTGACCTATAGCCTGCGCCGGCTACGGACCGACTATGTCGACATCTATCGTCCGGCGCGGCTCGATCCGAATGTGCCGATCGAGGACACCGTCGGCGCCATCGCCGAGATGGTCAAGGCCGGTTACGTCAGGCGCATCGGGCTGTCCGAAGTCGGCTCCGATACCATCCGCCGTGCGCATGCTGTGCATCCGGTCAGCGATTTGCAGATCGAGTATTCGCTGCTGACGCGCGGCATGGAGGCAGAGATTCTCCCCGCCTGCCGCGAACTCGGCATCGGCATCACCGCCTATGGCGTGCTGTCGCGTGGCCTGATCAGCGGCCACTGGTCGGCGCAGCGTAGCGAGCAGGCGCGATTTCCGCCGCATGAATCCGCGTTTCTCCGGCGACAACCTGACGCACAATCTCGGCCTGGTCGAGGAGTTGCGTGACATCGCCAACCGAAAAGGCTGCTCGGTGGCGCAACTGGCGATTGCTTGGGTGCTGGCGCAGGGCGCCGATATTGTTCCGCTAGTCGGCGCACGCCGCCGCGAACGCCTTGACGAGTCGATTGGGGCGCTTGACATTGCCCTTTCGGATGTGGACCTCGCCGAACTTGCGCGCGCCATTCCGCGGGACGCTGTCGCGGGCACGCGCTATGCTCCGGCACAGATGGTGATGCTCGACAGCGAGAAAGCTACGGTGCGCGCATGAACGAGACAGTGATTTTGACCCCTGAGCGCATTCTCGAGGTTACCGAGGACGTGCTGCGCCGTTTCGGGCTTGCCAAGGCAACGGTGGTGGATGTGGCGCGGGCCCTTGATGTGAGCCACGGCAGCGTCTACCGCCATTTTCCGAGCAAGGCTTCGTTGCGTGAGGCGGTCGCCAAGCGCTGGCTAGAGCGCGTCAGCACGCCGCTTGCGAAAATCGCCGAAGGATCGGGGCCCGCGCCCGCAAGGCTCGAGAAATGGTTGCGCGCGTTGTTTGCCTCCAAGCAAAAGCGGTTCTGCGAGGACCCCGAGATGTTTGCGACCTATTTCTCGCTGGCGCAAGAAGCCTGCAAGACGGTAAAGGCCCATAAGGAGTGCTTGATCGATCAGGTTGCGCTGATCCTGTCCGAGGGCGTGAAGCAGGGTGCCTTCCAGGTCACCGACGCCAAGGCTACAGCGCGCGCCATCTTCGACGCCACCAGCCGCTTCCATCATCCCGCCCATTCCGACGAATGGGGCGATCCGCAGCTCGCAGCCAGGATCGACGCTCTTCTGGCGCTGTTGTTGAGGGGTCTTGAGGCCCCGCGCAAGCGCTAGGGCATTCCGTCCGAGATCACCGCAGCTGCACTTCGGTCAGACTGAGCGCTAAATTGCTTCGCCGCGCGCCAGAGCCGCGGCGTCGCGGATCGCGGAAATATTGGCCTTGTAGGTCTCCATCGTGCCGCCCTTGAACACGGCGGAGCCCGCGACGAACGCGTTGGCGCCGGCGGCGGCGAGTTGACCGGATACATCCGGCCCCACGCCACCATCGACTTCAATGTCGATCGGCCGTCCCGCCGTCATCGCGCGCAAGTCTTGGATCTTGCCGAGCGCGGAGGGAATGAAAGCCTGACCGCCGAAGCCAGGGTTGACCGACATCACCAGCACCAGGTCGATCATGTCGATCACGTATTCGATGGCCGAGATCGGCGTCGCCGGATTAAGCGAGACGCCGGCCTTCTTGCCGAGCGCGCGGATCGCCTGCAGCGAGCGATGCAGATGGGGCCCGGCCTCCGCGTGTACCGTGATGTGATCGCAGCCGGCCTTGGCGAAGGCTTCCAGATACGGATCGCATGGCGAGATCATCAAATGCGCATCGAAGATCTTTTTGGTGTGCGGGCGCATCGCCCTGATGACATCGGGCCCATAGGAGATGTTGGGGACGAAATGGCCGTCCATCACGTCGAGATGGATCCAGTCGGCGCCCGCCACATCGACGGTGCGAACCTCCTCGCCGAGCCTGGCGAAATCAGACGCCAGGATCGACGGGGCGATGACGAGGGGGCGTGATGCAAGTTTTTGGGACATGGGCGCTTGCTTCCGAAAACCGCTTCCGGCCCGTTTGGGGGCGATTTCCGCGTAACACGCGCAAGGCCTGCGGGCAATGCGCTCCGGGGGTAAGGAAAATTCTGCCGCCAGCGGCATCGATTGCCGGGGGGCCTGAGGCCCTTTGGATAAAGAAACCCATATTTCATTGGATTTTTCACGATGGCACGGAGATTGCTCACCGTTGGTTATCGGTGGGTAGGCCGCGCTTTGCGGCATCAGTCGGAGTTCTGCCATGCTGCTTGCTTTTGGCGCCGCGTCGGCCGCGCTGGACGCTATCAAATCGCTGACCGCGCCGAAGCCGTCGTCGTCGCAGCCGATCGGCTTTGGCCCGGCCCCGGGAGAATCCTTCGATACCTCCGCGCCGCCTTCGCCAAGCCCCGCCGCGGTTCCCGGCTTCAGCGGCGGTGCACAGATATCCCCGGCCACCCTGAGCGCGCTGCTCGCCGCGCAGAGCCAGTCGTCGACCACGGTAACGACGCCGGCGTCGACCAGTCCCGGGAACGCTCTGCGGAACCTGTTCTCGCAGATCGACGCCAATGGCGACGGCCAGATCATCAAATCGGAATTCGAAAACGCCCTTGGCGCCGGCGGAACCAACATCGCGGCGGCCGACAAGGTCTTCAATGAACTGGACGGCAACGGCGACGGCTCGGTCAGCCTTAGCGAACTGAAGTCCGCGCTGCAGGGCGGGCATCATGGCGGCCACCATCATGTGCACGCGACCAGCTCGACCGGGTCCACCGACGCCGGCGGCAGCACGACGAACGGCAGTGCCAACGGCAGCGTATCCTCCGATCCGCTCCTGCAGGCCCTGGCCGCATCCTCGGCCACTACAACGTCGTCCACCTCCACCAATGGCGGCACCGGATTGTCGTCCTTGCTGAGGCCGGTCGATTCCTCGCAGCTCACGCCGATCTCGTTATCCGTGGCGTCCTACGCCCGCCTCGAGCAGCTCATCAAAAACGGGCCCCAGTTCTCAACCTCCACCACGCCGCTTTCACTCAGCGCCTGAAGCAGGTCTAGTAGTCGTCGCTAGCCAAAACGATCCCGCCACGCCGGCAACGCGCCGGGGAAGGGCAGGGCGGTTGCCGCATGAACGCCGCGGGCGATGGCACGGGCCACGACATTGGCCGCGACCATGCCAAGCTCGGTGAGGCCGACCAGCGGGTCGATCGGCCTTTCGCCGGTCGCCGCGGCGAACACGACGTCACCATCCATCGGCGCATGCACGGGGTAGATCGCGCGGGCAAATCCGGTTTGCGCGATCATGGCAAGGCGCCTAGTCTGAGGTTTGGTGAGGGCGGCGTCGGTCACTACCACAGCCAGCGTGGTATTTTCCGCCGGCGTTGCGGCGCTACCTCCCTTGATGCGCATCCTCAGCATGTCCGGCGTGAATGATGGCGGCAATCCGCGCCCGCCATATTCGTCGTCGATTTCAAACGGCGCGGCCCAGAACCACGGTCCGTCGCCGACGGTGACGGTGCCGACCGCATTGACCACAACGAGCGCTGCGACCTTGACGCCGCCGTCGGTCTGCGCCGAAGCGGAGCCGAGGCCGCCCTTCAGATTTGCCGTATTGGCGCCGAGCCCAGCCCCCGCGCTGCCCAGCGCGAAAGTCGTATCCGCCGCAGCGGCCGCGGCATAGCCGAGATCACGGTATGGCGCGAAGCGGCCCCATTGCTTGTCGCCGCCGTTGAGGAGATCGAAGCAGATCGCGCCGGGAACGATCGGAATGACGGCGCCGCGCACCGCAAAGCCGCGGCCTTTTTCCGCAAGCCAGGCCTGCACGCCGCCACCGGCCTCCAGCCCGAACGCCGAGCCACCCGCCAGCGCGATCGCATCGATCTTTTCCACCGTGTTGGCGAGGTCGAGCAGTGCGCCCTCGCGCGTTCCTGGACCGCCACCGCGCACGTCCATGGCCGCGACCGCCGGCCTGTCAAAGATCACGGCGGTGACGCCGGACGCCAGCGCGGCATCGTCGGCGTGACCGACACGAACGCCGGTAATGTCGGTGAGCAGGTTGTTCATGGTGCGGATCCATCGGGGCTCGATCCCATCAGCCCTCTCATGGTGTCATGGAATTATGGTCCCGAACAATCCTTCAACTGTCGAGGGCTATTCTGATCATTCTTGCCAGATCGGATTTGCGATACGGTTTGGCAAGCAGCAGCACGCCTGTGTCGAGGCGTCCGTGGTGAACGATGGCGTTCTCGGTATATCCCGAGGTGAATAGCGTTTTCAGTGTGGATCGTCGCTTCAGTGCTTCGTCGACAAGTTGGCGGCCGTTCATCGACCCCGGCATAATGACATCCGTAAACAGCAAATCGATGGTCGAAGCATTGTCAATGATTGCCAGAGCTTCCGCAGCATTACCGGCCTCAAGCGTGGTGTAGCCAAGACCCTCGATCTGGGTGACCACATATTTGCGCACCAATTTGTCATCCTCAACGATCAGGATAACCTCGTGGCCGCCCTGAATGCTGGGAGACGACAGCAATTCCACAGTCGTGTCGGACAGTCCGGCCGCCCGCGGCAGATAGACCTTTACCGTCGTCCCGTGGCCTTCCTCGCTGTAAATCTTGATATGCCCATTGGATTGCTTGACGAAGCCGAACACCATGCTCAGCCCCAGGCCAGTGCCCTTGCCGACCTCCTTGGTGGTGAAGAACGGATCAAACACCCTCTCCAGGTTCGCAGCCGGAATCCCGGAGCCCGTATCGCTCACGGCGATCATGACATAGTTTCCAGCCGTGACCTCGCTGTGCATCTCGGCATAGCCTTCATCGAGATAAACGTTGCTGGTCTCGATCACGAGCTTGCCGCCGGATGGCATCGCGTCGCGGGCATTGAGCGAAAGGTTCAGGACCGCGGTCGTGAGCTGGCTCGGATCGACCAGCGCCGTCCACGCGTCCTTTGCCAATAATGGGTTGATTTCAATTTGTTCACCCAGCGTCGGGCGCAGCAGCTTCACGGTTTCAAGGACAAGCGTATTGACGTCGACCTCGCGCGGCTGCAGCGGCTGTTTGCGCGCGAAGGCGAGCAGATGCTTGGTCAGGCTGGCGCCGCGTTCGGCGGCATCGTCGATCATCTTCGCAATTGCCGTAAGCTGCGGATTATCCTCGACGGCCTCGGCCAGAATGCCGATGGTTCCGGTGATGACGGTCAGGATATTGTTGAAGTCGTGCGCGATGCCGCCGGTCAGCTGGCCGACCGCTTCCATCTTTTGCGCCTGCCGGAATTGCGCTTCGGCGGTCTGTTTTTCGGTGAGATCGCGGCCGACGAAGAAGTGCCGTTTGACAGGCTCCGACCACGCCCCCATCCAGGTCAGGGTCACCGCATGGCCTTCCTTGTGGAGATAGCGGGTCTCGAAATTGCGCATATGCCGCCCGCGCCGCGCCGTGCGCATTTCCTGCCGTGTGCTGTCGAGATCATCGGGATGGATGAATTCGACCGCGCTATGCCCGATCATTTCCGCGGGCTGGTACCCCAGGATGGTCTTCGAACTCGGGCTGACCTGAACAAAATTACCCCTGGTATCCGTCACCAGGATGAGATCCTGCGAGGTCTCAAAGATCCGCTGCCGCTCCTCGATTTCCTGGCTGAGTGCTTGTTGCGTCTTTTTGCTCTCGGTGATGTCACGCGCAATTTTGGATGCTCCGATGACCTCTCCGGTCACCGACCTGAGCGGGGAGACGGCCAGCGAAACATGCACCTCGCGGCCGTCCTTGGTCACGCGAAAGGTTTCGTGATGTTCGATCGTTTCGCCCTGACCTATCCGATTTAGGATCTCGCGCAACTCCGCGCGCCGGTGGGGCGGAACGATGATGTCGATGCGACTGCCGACAGCCTCGGCCGAGGTATATCCAAATAGCCGCTCGGCGGCGCGGTTCCAGGCCGTGATGGTGCCATCGAGCGTCTTTGTAATGATGGCGTCGTTGGAGGACTCAACCACCGCGCTGAACAGGCGCTCCCGTTCGATATGGCGATCCCTGTCGGAAGCGGCCTGCCGGCCCAGCGTCTGGAGCAAGCCGGACAACTGGGCTTGCAGGCCGATATTGTCCAGAAGCAATACCACCAGAACGAAACACGCGGCGCAAAGTCCGTAGAAGCGGCCGACATAAAAGCCCAGATCGAATCTGCCCGCATTGAAAAGCGCGGATAATGCGACATCGAACAGCCAGACGCAGAGCACGACCATGAGCCAGACGTCGATCACTGAATGCGGTCGCCGAAACCACAGCACCAGCAACGCCGCGAGGTTGACGAACCACACAGTCAACGCGATGCCGAACAAAGCGGGGGCATAGTGCCCCCCGCTCATCAACGCCGGCAGAATGTCCTGTCCGTTGGTGACGACGAAAACCAATGCTGAGATCGCGACACCGACCGCAAGGATGCTCCACAGGATCGCTCCACCGACAGATCCCCTTATCTTGGCGCCACCATCCCCGTCTTTCAGCAGGGCATAGCCGGCCACGAAAAACGGAAATCCGCCGTGCCAGATCATGTACAACCAGGCTGTGGTTTGCGGACCCGCGTTCAACAGCCCGCCAGGAGTGAACAGGTCCGGAAAGGTCAAGCCGTGAACGATCGCTACTGCCGCGGTGAACAAATATCCGCTCGCAAGCACGAGGAGGGCCCGCGACCGCAGAATCGCGAATTGTGAAAGCAAGAGGATCGCTGTGATCAAATCATTGATCGCAAGCGCGGATTGATAACTCGCCACAAACGCAGGAATCGGCGTCAGCGGCACACGGGCAAAAGGCAGCGCACAGGCAAAGAAAATCGCCGATACGCCGACGACGGCGAGAGCCGTCGTGCGATCGCGGCTTGTCGCCGGCAGGGTTGAGAGGAAGATACTGCGGTCGTCGCCTGCCTGCACTATCGTCTCCGAACTTGCATTCCCGTTGCCAAGTTAAAGCATCGGCCGAATCGGTACAGGGATACTAAAGTTAGTTGGAGGGAATAACTCCTGGAAAGGTCTTGGTTGGCGCCGGCGCTGTCAGAGAATTCGACAGGCTGTGGTCAACGGCGGTCATTAGCTCCAAGGGTTGGAAAGGCTTATGCAGGCTCGAAACGGCACCCAATCTGGTTGCCATGTGCAGAAAGTCCGGTTGTCGTTCCGATGCCAGCCCGAATCCGGATATGACGATGACCGGCATTTCCGGCCGCGACTGATGGACGAGCTTCATCGTCTCGAAGCCGTCCATTCCGGGCATGAAAATATCGACGATAAGCAAGTCGAAGTCCCGGGTTCCGAGCAATTTTAATCCGGCTGGCCCGTTGTCGACGACCTCGACCGTATGCGCGGCGCGTTCGAGCAACACCTTAATCGTGGCAAGGACCGTTCGATCATCGTCAATGACGAGAATGTTCGGCATGGTTCCCAGCCATTCGTTTCGTCAACCTAAGGTTACATATTACCTAACTCGCTCAAAGGCCAGAGCGAGGGCCGATCGGGTAACCGCATGTTTACACAATCGGCGAGATGATGTCGCCGGTCTGCCTCCCAAATCCAAGCCCGTGACAGGCCGGATGGAGTGGTCAGTGAGCAACCCTTTGCGCCGCGTTCTCGTTATCGATGACCAGGCGGATGTGCGCACGATGGTTTCCATCGTGCTCCGGATCAGCCATTTCGAGGTCGTGGAGGTCGCAAGCGCCACCGCAGGGCTGAATGAATTCAAAAATTCCAACTTCGATCTCGCGATTGTCGATATTTTCTTGCAGGAAAGCAATGGACTCGACGTCATCAGGAAAATGCGCGAACGCATTCCAGGTTTTCCGATCGTCGCGATATCGGGCATGACAACACTTGATTTTGTTGTCGAGGCGCCCGAGCTTTTTAATGTAATTTGTCTACAAAAGCCGTTCCGTCCGGCCGACCTCCTCCGCGCCATCGAAGCGGCGGTTGCGCCTCGATCACCAGGTGCCGGGGACGTCAGGGTGGCGGGAAGCGCCGTTTCCTGACGGCGATTTGCCGAATCGGCCAGGGCGCGCGAATGAGTTTATTCTCGGCGAAAATGCAAAACGCCCCGGCGAACCGGGGCGTTGAGCGTCAGAGGCCGCAGGATCCTACGAACCCTTGGGATTAATCTCGATGTAATTGCCCTTGGCGTCCCACTTGTAGACGACGTAATCGATCTGCTTGATGTCGCCCTTGGCGTCGAACTCCATCTTGCCGATCACCGTATCCCACGAGCTGGCCTTGATCGTATCCATCACCTTCTTCGGATCGGTCGTGCCGGCCTTCTTCACCGCCTGTGACCAGACCTGCATCGCGGCGTAGGTGTAGAGCGTGTAGCCTTCGGGATCGATGTTGTTGGCCTTGAACTTCTCGACGATCGACTTGGCGGTCGGCTTGTTGCGCGGGTCGGGGCCGAAGGTGAACAACGTGCCTTCGCCGGCGGGCCCGGTGATCGAGGCGAACTCCTTGTCAGCGAGCGCATCGCCGGCCATCAGGGTGGTCTTCAGGCCCTGATCGCGCATCTGGCGCACGATCAGTCCGGACTCCTGATGGTAGCCGCCCACGTAGACCAGATCGATGTTCTCGCGTTTCAAGCGCGAAACAATCGCGGTGAAGTCCTTGTCGCCCTTGTTATAGGACTCAAACATCTTTTCGGTGAAGCCGGCCTTGTTGAGCGCCTTCTTGGTCTCATCGGCGAGGCCTTTGCCGTAGGTGGTCTTGTCGTTGAGGATGGCGACGTTCTTGCCCTTGTAAAATTTCGCGATGTAATCGGCGGCGACCAGGCCTTGCTGATCGTCACGGCCGCAGACGCGCGCGACGTTCCAGAGCTTGCGCTCGGTAAACAGCGGATTGGTCGAGGCCGGCGTGATCTGCAACACGTTGCCGTCGGCATAAGCTTCCGATGCCGGGATCGACGACGAAGAACAATAATGGCCCGCGACGAACGGGATTTTGGCGCTGGCGAATTTTTCCGCCACCGAACGCGCCTGCTTGGGATCGCAGGCATCGTCGCCCACTTCCAGCGCAAGCTTCTTGCCGAGCAGGCCGCCGGCGGAATTGAAATCCTTTACCGCCTGTTCGGCGCCGTTCTTCATCTGGCGGCCGAATGCGGATTCGCCGCCGGTCATCGGGCCCGCCACAGCGATTGTGATATCTTGCGCCAACGCTGTCGTTGACAGCGCAAGCGACGCGCCCAATGCCAGGCCGATGAGCTTAAGTGATTTCATGAGGGGTCCTCGCGGTTAGTTCGCCATGGGAAGTCGCCGGCAGGTTGCCGGGGGTTCCAAACCATGGCCATTGTCGGCTGATTTTGCCGCGAAGTCATCGGCAAATTTCGGGCAAATTCACGCTCGTTCGCAGCACGTCCATCCCCAGCGTGGTTTACCCCCGTCTTCCGCCTTCCAGATAGGCGGCACGGATTTCCGGTCGTTGCAGCAGTTCCGCGCCCGTTCCGCTGAGGGTGATCAGGCCGTTGACCATGACGTAGCCGCGATGGGCCAGCCGCAGGGCATGATTGGCGTTCTGCTCGACGATCAGCACGGTGAGGCCGTCCTGCTGGTTAAGCGTCCGGATGGCGTCGAAAATCTGGCGTGCAATCAGCGGGGCGAGGCCCAGCGAGGGTTCGTCCAGCATCAACAGGCGAGGGCGGCTCATCAGCGCTCGCCCGATCGCCAGCATCTGCTGTTCGCCGCCCGACAGGGTGCCCCCGCGCTGGGTCATGCGCTCCTTCAGGCGCGGAAACAGGGTCAGCACGCGCTCGAGGCTGGCGGATCGTTCAGCATCGCTCGAATCGGTGGCGTCGGCGCCCATCTGCAGGTTTTCCGCCACGCTCATGCGCGGAAAAATCCGGCGGCCTTCGGGCGATTGCGCGATGCGCAGCCGCGCGATTTCGTGGGTCGGCACACCAGTGATATCGCGGCCGTCGAACAGGATCGATCCTGCGCGCGCGCGCGGCTTGCCGAAGATCGTCATCATCAGCGTCGACTTGCCGGCGCCATTGGCGCCGATCAGCGCGACAATCTCGCCCGGGCGGATGTCAAGATCGACGCCCTTCAGCGCCTCGATCTTGCCATAGGCGGCGCGAAGGCCGCGAATCGCAAGCAGCGTCGCGGATGACGTCATGACATGACCTCGGACTCGTCATGGCCGGGCTTGTCCCGGCCATCCACGCCCTGGCAGCCGGCAGCGAAGAAGGACGTGGATGCCCGGGACAAGCCCGGGCATGACGGCGTAATTCGCGGCCGCCTCACAGCCCCAACTCCGATTCGACGGCTGCAACTTCGTTGTCTTCCACGCCGAGATAGGCCGCGATCACCTTGGGGTCGTCGCGGATGTCTTGCGGCGTGCCTTCGGCGATCTTGACGCCGTAATCCATCACCACCACGTGGTCGGAAATTTCCATCACCACCGACATGTCGTGCTCGATCAGCAGGATCGAAGTGCCCTGGTCGGCGCGGATCGAGAGCAATAGCTCGCTCAGCGCTGCGCTCTCGCGCGTGTTCAGTCCGGCGGCCGGCTCGTCGAGGCACAGCAATGCCGGTTCGGTGCACATGGCGCGCGCGATTTCAAGACGGCGCTGATCGCCATAGGGCAAATTGCCGGCGGCGTCGTCGGCGCGTGGGAGCAAGCCGATGCGGTCGAGCCAGCGCGTGGCCTGATCGATCGCGTGCTTTTCGGCGGCGCGCCAGGACGGTGCGCCGATCAGCCCGAGAAAGGTGAGGCCGGAGGCGAGCATCAGCGCATTGTGCTGCGCGACCATCAGGTTTTCGAGCGCCGTCATGCCTGGAAACAGCCGGATGTTCTGGAATGTACGCGCGACCTTGGCCTGCTTGGAAATCCGGAAATCGTTCAGCCGTTCGAGTTGGATGCTGCGGCCGTCGTCATGGGTCAGGCGCATGGTGCCCGATGTCGGCTTGTAGAATCCGGTGATGCAGTTGAACACAGTGGTCTTGCCGGCGCCGTTCGGTCCGATCAGCGCGGTGATTTTGCGCCGCTCGGCCTCAAACGACAGGTCGTTGACCGCGACGACGCCGCCAAAGCGCATCGTCAGATGATCAACGCTGAGAATGCTTGTCTCGTTCATCCCCGGCCTTCCCCGGCGAGCTCCGAGGAGATGGCCTGGCTGTGCCGCAGAAACACGGTTGGCGCGCGGTGACCGATCAGGCCGCGCGGCCGCCAGATCATCAGGAGCACCATCGCCACGCCGAACACCAGCATGCGATATTGGTCAAAGCCGCGAAACAGTTCGAAACCGCCGATCATGGTGAGCGCGGCAAGCGCTACGCCGAGCTGCGAGCCCATGCCGCCGAGCACGACGATCGCCAGCACCAGCGCCGATTCCTGGAAGGTGAAGGATTCCGGGCTGATGAAACCTTGGCGGGTTGCAAAGAATGCACCGGCGAAACCGCCGAACATGGCGCCGGTGGCGAACGCGGTGAGTTTCGTGGTTGTGGTGTTGATGCCGAGTGCGCGGCAGGCCACTTCATCCTCGCGCAGCGCCTCCCAGGCGCGGCCGATCGGCAGGCGCCGCAGCCGGATCGTCACCCAATTGGTCAGGAGCGCGAGCGCCAGGATCACGTAGAACAGGAATACGATGCGATGGGTCGGCGAGAATTCGATGCCAAGCTTCGCCGCAAGGCCGTCATCGCCCGGCGTCAGCGGGATGCCGAAGAACGACGGGCGCGGAATACCGGACACGCCGTTGGGGCCGCCCGTGAGGCTTTGCCAGTTGATGATGACGAGCCGGATGATCTCGCCGAAGGCCAGCGTTACGATGGCGAGATAGTCGCCGCGCAAGCGCAGCACCGGAAATCCCAACAGCACCCCCCAAAATGCAGCCAGAATGCCGGCCAGCGGCAGGCAGACCCAGAACGACAGCCCGAAATTGGTGGACAGCAACGCATAGGAATAGGCGCCTACTGCGTAGAACGCGACATAGCCGAGATCGAGCAGCCCGGCGAGGCCGACCACCACATTCAATCCCCATCCCAGCATCACATAGGTCAGCACCAGGATGCCGAGATCGAGAATGTAGCGCTGGTCGTAGAAGATCACCGGCACTAGGAATGTGAAGATCAACAGCAGCGGCGCGATCGCGCGCCGTGCCAGAGCGAGCGCGCTTTGCACATTTGGCGGAACGATCCTGACGGTGCCGACCGGTCCCCACCATTGCCGCAGCAATTCGACGAGAATGCTGCCGCCAAACACGGTGACGACCATCGCTGCGAGATCACCGGACCTTGTCCAGTAGATCAGCTGGCCCGTGGGGCCCGCTTCGGTGCGGATGCCGATCATCAGCGAAAATAGCAACAGCGCCACGAGCGCACTGATCAAGGCTTTTTTGAAGATGAAGGCGACGCCGGGCAGCCGCGACGCCTGCACGAGGTCGGGCGTGGTTGCGGTCACGCGCGCGCCTGTCAAACTTTTTCAACTTCGGGCCGGCCAAGCAGGCCGGTCGGAAGGAAGATCAGCACCACGATCAGGATCGAGAACGCCGCAACGTCCTTGTATTCGATCGAAAAATAGGCCGACCACAGGGTTTCGATCAGCCCAATCAACAGCCCGCCGAGCATCGCGCCAGGCAATGAGCCGATGCCGCCGAGGACGGCCGCGGTGAACGCCTTGATGCCAGCGACAAAGCCCATGAAGAAATCGACCAGGCCATAATAGAGCAGGTACATCATGCCGGCGACGGCGGCGAGCGCAGCACCAATGACAAAGGTCATGGAAATGGTGCGGTCAACGTCGACGCCGAGCAGCGCCGCCATGGTCTGGTCCTGCTCACAGGCGCGCATGTCGCGCCCCAACCGGGTCCGGGACACCAGCCAGGTGAAGATCGCGAGCAGCACCACGGTGGTGATGACGACGATGACCTGCACATTGGACAGCCGCACCACGAAGCCGTCGTGTTCGAACAGGCTGTAGCCGCCGGTGATGATCGGCGGCACCGGCTTGACCCGCGCGCCCTGGGCGATCTGCGAATAATTGATGAGGACGAACGACATCCCGATCGCCGACAGCATAGGCGCGAGGCGGAAGGACTGCCGCAGCGGCCGGTAGGCGATGCGTTCTACGGTCCAGCCGTAGAGTGCGGTGATCGCCATCGATACCAGGAGCACGATCAGCAGGATCAGGGGAATCGCGGTCAGCCCGATGGAGACCAGGATCAGGAATGAAATCAGCGCGATAAAGCCGCCAATCATGAAGATGTCGCCATGGGCAAAATTGATCATGCCGACGATGCCATAGACCATGGTGTAGCCGATGGCGATCAAGCCGTAGATCGAGCCGAGCACAATGCCGTTGATCAGTTGCTGGGCGAAATAATCCATACGCTGCCGCTGTTTGGCGCATTTTTCGGCGAATTTGAATCCGGTTTGCCGAAAACGAAAAAGCCCACTTTAACAAGTTACGCGGCGGGGGCTCCGGCAACCAGACGGCGCGTCCTGTCATTTTCTAACAGCGGGAACTCGGGGGGGCAACAGCGCTGGATACGGGTCTAACGGCTTGTACAGAGCTAGTTTCCTGGTCGGGTTCCGCAAAACTCGGAACAGCGCATGCAATTGGCCCGACGGGAACCAAATTTTTGTGCAACCAACTCGGGGTTCCCTAGTTATCTCTCGCGACTTCAACAAGGGAGACCCCGATGTCCAATCAGAACCAGAATCCGGGCCAGCAAAATCAGAATCCGGGCCAGAAGCCCGGCCAGCAGCAGGGTGGTGGCCAGAAGCCCGGACAGCAACAGCAGGATCCGAACCGTCAGGGCCAGAACCCCAACCAGCAAGGCAAGGGTGGTCGCTAACTCCCCGTCGAACGTAGCTGGTCGAACGTGTGAGTGAAGGAAGATCCCGCCGAAAGGCGGGGTCTTTCTTTTTTGAAAGGAGCAGTTCTGGCTTTTCTGCGGGCGGGCCGCCACGCCTCGCCATCTGGACCTCCAATGGAACCTCCACTACGGTCCACCCAAGCGGCAACGGCGGATGGATGGTTTCATCGTTCACCGGCGAGACGACCGCGTGAATCAGGGGAGGAAAAGCCAATGAACATGACCCGCCGGAGTGTATTTGCGACCGCCGGGGCTGCCGCGACCGCTCTTACTTTTCAACAGCGCGCCAACGCCCAGTCCTTTGAGTTCAAGCCCAACCAGCGTTACCCCGACGCGTCGGTCGAAATCCTCGACCCGAGCTTTGCCAAATATCGCCTGTTCAGCAGCTCCGTCGAGCAACTCGCAAGTGGAATGCGGTGGGCGGAGGGACCGGTCTGGTTTGGCGACGGCCGCTATCTCCTGGTCAGCGACATCCCCAACAATCGCATCATGCGGTATGACGAGGCGAACGGAAACTGGGGCGTTTTCCGCCAGCCGTCGAATTTTGCCAACGGCCACGCGCGCGATCGGCAGGGGCGCCTGATCAGTTGCGAACATCTGACCCGTCGGGTGACGCGTACGGAGTATGATGGAAAAATCACGGTGCTGGCCGACAATTTCAACGGCAAGCGCTTCAACTCGCCCCAACGATATCGTTTGCAAGTCGGACGGTTCGATCTGGTTTACCGATCCGCCGTTTGGCATTGGCGGCGAATGGGAGGGTGACAAGGCGACCCCGGAATTGCCGCACTCCGTGTACCGCATCGCCCCCGACGGCAAGCTTGGGCTCGTGACCGCCGACCTCGCAGGTCCGAACGGGCTAGCGTTCTCGCCGGACGAAAAGAAGCTCTACATCGTCGAATCGCGCGCGCAACCGAACCGGCTGGTCTGGACCTACGACGTCGGACCTGACGGCTTCACACTGTCCAACAAGGCCAAGCTGATCGACGCCAACGGGGCGGGGGCACTCGACGGCATCAGGGTGGATACGGACGGCAATATCTGGTGCGGCTGGGGAAGCAACGGCTCGCCGACCGCGAAGCCCGAGGAATTGGACGGCGTCAAGGTGTTCAATTCGGAGGGCAAGGCCATTGGCTTCATCCGCCTTCCTGAGCGTTGCGCCAATCTGACGTTCGGCGGTGTCAAGAAGAACCGCCTGTTCATGGCGAGCTCGCATTCGCTCTACGCTCTATATGTCGAGGCGAGGGGCGCCATCTGAGGCCGCTCAGGTTGCGGCGCTGACAAGATCCAGGTCCTCAAGTGATCCATCTCGGCGGCGCCGTTCGGCAGCGCCGAGATGGAGATTCGGCCGCCGGCCGCTCAAATCCTGCGCGCTGACCCATGCGGCCCACCATTAAGGTAAATAAAGGGTTTAAATTGCCCGTCACAGTTTAAGGGCGTTACCTCTCCCGAGAAACCGCAAGCGCCGCACAAGCCTGCGGAAAAACGGGAAGCGACATGTTCAGAAACTGGCGGATCAGTACATTCAACGGCGTGCTGCTGGCGGCCTATTTCATTCCGACCTGGGCCATCATCGCCTACAGGATCATGATCGCGCCGGTCCACGGTCTTTACGAGCGGCCGAGCATATCGGTGGCATTGTTCATCAGCGATCATCTGCAACTGGCGTCGATGGCCATGGTGCGGGTTGCGTGGCTGCTCGCGTTGGGCAGGTTCACCGTCGTCGCATTCCTCGCGATCTTCCTGGTTTTGACCGCGCGCGCGGCGATCCGCAAGACAGGCAGTGGCGAAGAGGCGCTCGCGATCGCGCTTGCCATCGGCAGCGTGATCAGCTTTGCCTGCATGTGGATGGCATCGCAGGTCGGCGAGACCGCGGCCCTCCGGCTGCATGCGACGGAGCTCTTGATGCTGCTCGGCGCCGCAATCGTGCTGCTGGTCGAACGTCCGGCGCAGCCCCTGACATATCCCGGCGTGACCGCGGACGCTTCAGCTCTTGAGCAGGCCAAGCTCGCTTATAATCGCTGACGCTTCCTTGACGGCGTGATTGGCGGCCGGCACGCCGCAATAGATCGCCTGCTGCAGCAGAATCTCCTTGATATCATCAGGCGTGAATCCGCCCTCGGTGAGCGCGGCGCGGACGTGAAGGCGGAATTCGTCCCATTGCCCGAGCGCGATCATGGTGCCGATCACCAGCACGCGGCGGGTGCGATGATCAAAATGCGGTCGGGTCCAGATTTCGCCCCAGGCATGGCGCGTGATCAAATCGACAAAGTCGGCGTTGAACGAATTCTTGCCCGCGATCGATTTGTCGACCCAGGCGTCGCCGAGTACCTTGCGGCGCTGAACCATGCCATCGTCGCTGCGTTTCTGATCGTCCATGGTTGGCCTCGGATCAACGTTGCGTCAGGAAGCCGATCACCGCGTCGGTGAAGGCGTGCGGCTGTTCGACATTGGAAATATGCGCGGCGTCGAGAATCGTGAGGCTAGCGCCGGGGATCTGGCTGCGGATGTATTCGCCGGCGGCGACCGGGGTCGCCATGTCGTGGCGGCCGGCGATCACCAGCGTCGGGCTTTTGACTTTGGGCAAAAGCGCGCGCTGATCGAGCGTGCTCAGCGCTTCGCAGCAGGCGAGATAACCTTGCACCGGGGTAGCGAGCAGCATGGCCTTCATGTTGGCCGTGATCTGCGGCTCGCGTTCCCTGAAATCCGCCGTGAGCCAGCCTGCGATGACGGTATCGGCGACGGCAGCAATGCCGCCTTCCTTCACTGCCTTGATTCGGTTCAGCCAGTTGGTCGGATCGGGATAATAGCAAGCGGTGTTGGAAAGAATGATCCTGCCGAGTCTTTGCGGCGCGTTGGCTCCCAACCACTGCCCCACCATGCCGCCCATCGAGAGTCCGCACCAGTGCACCTTCTCGATGTTGAGGTCGTCGAGGATCGCGAGCACGTCGCGGCCGAAACGCTCCATGGAGTAGGGGCCCGTCGGCACGCCGGATTTGCCGTGGCCGCGGCGGTCGTAGCGAATCACGCGAAATATTTGTGTGAGCGACTTCATCTGCGGCTCCCACATCTGCATCGTAGAGCCCAGTGAATTCGACAGCATCAGGGTGGGCCCGCCGTCGCGGCCTTCGACGGCCACGTTGAGCAGGCAACCGTCGGCATCGATCATCGGCATCTTTTTTGTCCCTCGTCTGCGTGGACAAAAGCGCGAAGCGCGTCTTCGCGCTAGAGATTCGCGCATTCATCCAAAGAGAATCCAATCAAGAAGATGGATTGCCGGGTCAAGCCCGGCAACGACATCTCATTGCTTTTCGTCGAGCGAAGCGAGCAGGCGATCGATCAGGGCTTGCGAGACGCCCTGATAGGCCATCGGCTCGAATAATTTTGCCAGTCTGTCGGCGCTCAAATGTGCGGTGACATTGGCATCACCCGACAGCACGTCCCGCAGGCCTTTTTTCTCAGCGACGGCCTTTTTGCTGGCCGCTTCGACCAGACGATGAGCCTCACTCCTGCCGATCTTCTCCGCCAGCGCAAATGCTACCGCTTCCGCCATGATCAGGCCGCCGGTCGCCTCAAGATTGACGCGCATGCGTGCGACATTGACTTCCAGGCCTTCGGCAATGTCGACGATCGCGGCGAGCGCGCCGGAAGTGACGAGCAAGAGGCCCGGCAAGGTCGGCCATTCCGCATGCCAGGGACCCGCGCTGCGCTCGTGATCCCCGACTTGGGCGGCGAACATCGTCGCCGCCAGGTTCGGTGCCATGGTGGCTGCGGCGATCGCGGTGGCCGCCGCAACGGGGTTGCGCTTGTGCGGCATGGTGGAAGAGCCGCCGCGGCCTTCGCCGGACGGCTCGAACGCTTCGGCGACATCGGTCTGCATCATCAGTTGGACGTCGCGTGCGATCTTGCCGCAGGTGCCCGCAATGATCGCCAACACCGAAGCAGCCTCCGCCAGACGATCGCGATGGCTGTGCCATGGCGCATCCGGCAACGGCAGTTCGAGCTCCCGCGCCAATTGCTCGGCAACCACCAGCCCCTTGTCGCCGAGTGCCGCCAGGGTGCCTGCAGCGCCGCCAAACTGCAGCGCCAGGGTTTCGCGGCGCAGCCGCAGCAAGCGGACGCGCGAACGGTGCAGGGCCGCGGCATATTCCGCAAGCTTCAGTCCGAACGGCATCGGCAGCGCATGCTGCAGCCAGGTGCGCGCCACGACCGCGGTGTTGCGGTGCTGCCGCGCGAGCCCGGCAAAGCCGGCAATGGCACGGCCGATATCGGCAAGCAGCGCGTCGATGCCGGCGCGCAGGGTGAGCATGGCGGCGGTATCGATCACGTCCTGGCTGGTGGCGCCCCAATGCACATAGCGCGCGGCGTCTGGGTCAGCCTTGGCGACGTCGGCGGTCAGCGCCTTGACGAGGGGGATGGCGAGATTGCCGGACCGCGTCGCGGCCTCCGCCAGGGCGGCGAGATCGAACGCACTGGCCCTGCAGGCTTTCGCAATCGGGCCGGCCGCGGCTGCCGGAATGACTCCCGTTGCGGCTTCCGCCCGCGCAAGGGCTGCTTCAAAATCGAGCATGTTCTGGAGACAAGCGACGTCGTCGCAGACGGCGCGCACGGCGGCGCTCGACAGCATGGGGGCGAGCAGGGGCGAGATCGAGGTACTCATGATGGGCGCGACCTAACCATCCCGGCCGGTTTCTGCCAATCCCAAAGCGCGCAAGGCAAGTCTGCTGCGCCGCCAATAGATGTCGCTTCCCGCCCCTCCATCCCCTTCCTTTTGGGCCGGGCCTGCTTTACTTGAGGGCAAGAACCTGGGGCCAAAACCGCAAGCGAACCGGAGACCGCACATGGCCATGACGATGAACGGCGAAGTCCAGCTTGCGGCGCCGCGCGAGGCGGTCTGGGCCAAGTTGAACGACCCGGAGGTGCTCAAGGTCTGTATTCCCGGCTGCGAGGAGCTGGAGCGAACCGAAGACAACGGTTTCCGCGCCGTCGCCAAGATGAAGGTCGGGCCGGTGTCGGCCCGCTTCAAGGGCCGGGTGACACTGAGCGATCTGGACCCTCCGAATGGCTACAAGATATCGGGCGAAGGCGAGGGTGGGGTGGCCGGCTTTGCCAAGGGCGGTGCGACAGTGGCGCTCGCCGACAAGGACGGCGGCACGCTCTTGACCTATGACGTCGAAGCGCAGATCGGGGGCAAGCTGGCGCAGCTCGGCCAGCGCCTGATCAGCGGCGCGGCGAAAAAACTGGCTGACGAGTTTTTCGCGAATTTCGCCAAGGCGGTGCAAGGCTGATCTTTGGAAGGCTGATCTCCAGAAAGTCTGATCTCTTGCGGCTAATCTGCTGAAAAGACTGGCTCCGGCGGGGTGCGCTCCAGGATGTCAGGCCGCGCCCGATGAGGTTGCTCATTGCCGGGTTGGCCCATATTATGGCTTTGGAACTATTTTTGATGACTGTGCTGCCGTGCAACGCGGGGTGCAGATGAAGAGAGAACTGAATGGCCAAAATCTCGCTTATCGTGAACGGCAATCCCGTCAACGCCAATGTCGATCCCCGTACCCTCCTGGTCCAGTTGCTGCGCGAGAATCTGCGGCTGACCGGCACCCATGTCGGCTG
>Ga0137407_10000706_pt1 | contig 22027 bp, 25 predicted proteins | sample CZOMad2_2_16fung_FD_108410 | JGI IMG/M metagenome (GOLD analysis project Ga0137407, IMG submission 108410) | Vadose zone soil fungal communities from Angelo Coast Range Reserve, California, USA - CZOMad2_2_16fungal (Illumina Assembly) | ecosystem: Environmental > Terrestrial > Soil > Vadose... | reverse complement strand
TCCTGCGGCAGTCTGGCGGTCGGCGGTGTCGAGTTGGCTCATGTAGCGCGCCACACTCTCTTCGATCTGCTTCTGGCGACGCTGGATCTTGCCCTGCGTGAAGTTGTTGTCGCGACTGTTCACAGCCTTGAACTTGCTGCCGTCGATGGCAACACTGGCCGTCGCCAGCAGGCCCATCTTGCGGCACAACTCGACAAATCGCGCGCAAACCTTCCTGATCGCGGCACCATTGTCCTTGCGGAAGTCGGCGATAGTTTTGTGATCCGGCGCGAGCCGTCCGGTCAGCCACATCACCTCAAGATTGCGGCCAGCCTCACGCTCCAGCCGCCGGCTCGATTGGACCCGGTTAAGATAGCCGTAAATGTAGAGCTTGAGCATCGACGAAGGATGGTACGCCGGCCGGCCGGTCGCTGCTGGATCAACGCCATCGAACCCGAGGTCGCGCAGTTCCAACGCATCCACGAACACATCGACCGCGCGAATGGAATTGCTCTCATCCACCCAATCTTCGAGGCATTCTGGCAGAAACGTCGCCTGCCCGCGATCCAGTCCCGCCACAAACCCCGCCATCAAACCCCCCGCCGATTCAGAAGGGAATCATAGCATGGGAGGAGTTTTCACACAGGCTGGGTCAAAACCGGCCCTGACGGCCCCGAAATACCACTTCCGCTATCCCTGCAGAAGCGGACGTTGCTCGCCAGCCGTATTTAGCTTGAGGCACAGCGGCGACGCCCTTTGCCCCGGCCACGGTTTGGATTGAACTCGTCAACAGCGTTCTGCCACGCCACGATCTCGTCTTCGAACCAGACCCTGCGGTTCGGACTGATGTAAGTCGACCTCGGAAACCGGCCCGCCTTTTCCATCCGGTGAAGCGTGATGCGGCCGACCTGGACGATCTCCAAGGGCTGCTTTTCGTTTAGCATGCGGCGAGGTCCGCCCAATGCGCGATCTTCCGCTTCGGCTTCTTGTACTGCAGTCGTCATCACGCTCTCCTCACGCAGCTAAACCTTTTTTGGCCAAGGCCGGAGCCATAGGACGCCCGCCTGATGGCCGTGCCGAGCGCGGTCAGCTCCGGATACTCGCGGCGGATCGCACCGCGCAGATCGGTCCCGCCGGTTCTGACCAGCTCGACGATGCGCTCAACGATGTCGGGACGGAATTTGTTGCCGGTCATGATGCGCGCCTTCGTCACTCCGGCGCGACGGCAGTGCGACCCTTTCCGGCTGCACTACACTCGCGCTACATGCGTTCTCGGATGCTGCGAACGGCTTCGGCGCCGAACGAGATTAGCATGAAATGAGATGAAGCGCCCGGCGGAGATCGATTGGTCGAAGTGAAGAAACCGCCGCCACATCAGGGCCCATCAATGGGGTGGCGGAAGCTGACACGCGATCGATCAGCCGCCTGTACGGCCTCATGCCGAGACCCCGCTCTGATGCGTGCAAAATAGCCTAAAGAGACGGCCCCAGCGCGGGCAGAGCTGAGGCCATCGTTGTGATGGCTTACCGGGTTACTTCAGCGAACTATTGACCGAACTAGACGGGCGGGTGCCGTGTGGCATGACCGACAAGACCAACATGACCGACTTTTCATAGAGGCGCCCCATTAGCGCGCCATTCCGGTAGTTGTCCCTGAGGGACCCTCCGCTGGTGGTGGGGTCTCGTCTAGCACCGTCGATCCCGGTGTTCCGCTCGGTCCGGGATTAGGCGAAACATGGGTAGTGTTCCAGGATCCCCATGTGAGGATAGCAACCGCCAGGATGAACGCCGCAGCGATAGCGGCCAACCTTCGAAAGCGGCCTCCCAATCCGGACTATCCCGCATGCGGCTCTCCACGTTAATTTTAGTAAATGCTGATTTCAAGCTGTCTTGGTGAACATCGTCAGGACGCCGTCGGCGACGTTGATAGCAACGACGTGTGACGAATTCAGGCCCTTGGCCTTGAGGGCGGCTGCCACCTCCGGGCTCGCGTCGATGGCCTTCCGAAGCGACTGCATTTCTTCGTCGCTTGTCTGCGCAACGATCTCATCGACCTTCGAGCGCACGGCCGGTTGCAGGTCCTTGACGTCGACAACCTGTATGTTCCGTATGACCGTGCTGGACTGGGCGGGTGGTTTCTGTGCCTCGGATTGCGAGGGTGCTGCTCCTTGTGCCTGCACGCAAGCCGGCGTCCCGAGGGAGAGCGCCGCGATAACGACGGAGGCCGTAAAGATGCGCATGGGTCACTCCTTTCCAGTTTGGAAAACTAAACAACTTGTAATCCGCTAAGTTTGGTTAGGGTCTGATTCTCATGTGGCCATTTAGTGAAACCAGTGCGACGGAACAACAGAGTGTTGTGTTCCGGACTCTTACGAGGGCATGAAAGCCCGCGGCGACATGAGTTTGGAACAAGTATCGGAACAGATGTTCTGCCTATTCTATAAGGGTTTTTGCATTGTCCGGAACAGTTTGAAACACTGCTGTTCCGGCACAGCTTTCAGTGTGCTTTTCGCGCAGCACCAGCTTTTGCGGAACGAGCCTCCACGTACTCGATGCAAAACGTCGTCATCACGACGGCCTGGAAAACCTGCTCAGCCAACTCTTCGCCAAATGAGCCTTGAACACCTTGGTAAGCCCTGAGGAAACATCCTGCACGATCGAAGGCGAACCGTTATCCGCTTCGTCGAATCGGCGGATAAGCGTGCGTAAGCGCGTGGGCACGGCCGATGGCTCCCGTGACAGCAAGACGCGCAGCCTGTCTCCCATTTCGTCACGGATTGCCTGATTGTGCATTGGTTCAAAGTTCATAGCTCACGCTCGCTAGCCTCGCCCCTTCAACAGCAACAAACGCTTGACCCCCGTCTTCTCGCTTTGCAAGGAGTTCATGGCTGACTCGCAATTTCCGCGTGCCTACACGATAGGCACGCACTCTCGGGTCCGAGTTCCAAAGCCCGGCGCGAAGCTTGTGCAATCTAGCCTTCCTGCGGCGAAGAATTCGGGGCAGCCCCGCGGCCAGCCGCACGCCTCTAATTCGATCTCACGCAGCAGTGTTGGAACTGCAGGGAACAGGGGAACAAACGGCTTTCGTCAGCGATTGTTCGTCGCCCGCTTCGCCGGGCTCATCTTCATACAAGCGATGGAGTTAATCCTGATGAGACGATTGTCGCTGGCCTTAGGGCTCTTGGCCGCGTGCGCCGCCACTGGCGCCTCGGCCGAAACGATCAACCTGACCGGCACCTACCGGTGCATCCAAATGTGCCGGAACGGCATGCTCGGCGCTCCCACCTTCGTCACGCAGAACGGGCAGGCCGTAAACCTCACGACGGAAACGGGTGAGGCCTACCAGGCCTGGCCCGACTGGAATGCGCCCTACAGCCGTATCTGGATCGATGCGCGCGGCGAGGGCGCTGTCTATTCGCCTGATGGCATGCGCATTCAGTTCGACGATGGTCGCGTCTGGCAGCGCGACATCGGCCCGCCGTCACCCGTGGTGTTCCGCCGTGCGCCAGTGGTCTACAGCAGGTAGTTTCAAGGGTGGGCAACGGCGAATCGTCCCGTGCCCACCACTTGCGCACACAAATACGAACCGCGTGGAATTCGGAACTTTGGAAGGCACGTATCACAATTTGCCTCACAATTTGCCGCTTCATGAGCACGGCGATCAGCATCCGCGGCCGATGTCAACCTTGGGTCCAATGGGCGACATCGGCCGGACTCTGGGGACGGTTCACTGATCGACCGCTGGAGGGACGGCTCGTGAGCAAAAATGAAAGGTCAAGGCTCGCTCGACGGGTCATCAGGACAAGACGTCCGTTCCAAGATTGCCGCAAGTTCGGATTGCGTCAGCAGCGTAGGAATTCCCGTGTTTGCCGACGGCTGAGCCGTAAAAACGAAGGAACAGCGTGAGACTTTCGAGTCCGCTATCCTTGTCCGCTGCGGGTCCATTTCCAGACATCGGCTCGTGTGACAAGGAGGCCCACTTTATCCAACAACGGACATCGTCGGCAAGATCAGCCATGTCCGAAGTGCCAGGAGCACACATTGGGTTGACTATAGATGCCGCAATCGAAGACATTGCAGCTCAATTGCCGCCGCCGCCAGCTGATGTCGATGATCCGTTTCTCCAAGCGGTGATCGGATTTCGATTTAATCCGCTAACGATCACGCAAGAGGGCAGGATTACAGTTTCCGCCATTAAAGTTGGTAAGCGATATGGAATTGGGTCACTTCGCGTTAGGTCACTTCGCGTTATCTTACCGAAACGAAAGAAGCCGCCAACTGAGGCGGCCTTACTGCTTTTCTCTGCTTTCGATCTCCGCTGCCCGAACGACATATTCGGAGGCAAGCTTGCGAAGCGCTGCTTGTGCTTCAGGATCGACTATGGCGCGGGCGTGCCGTTCGCACTTGTCCGCCTGGCAAAGACCTAATCGAGTCTGGGCAAAACAGCTCACCTTACTTCGGCGGCTGCAACTCGCTCTTGAGCCAGCCTATCACTCGGTCAGTTTTTAGGGGATCGGGCCTGTCGCAATCGAAGCACTAGAACGTGCGTTGTCCGTTGCCGCTGGGAGGCAACGCCAACACCAAAGGCGCCCCGCAAATGGGGCAAGTCGGTCTTGCTTGGCCCATAGGAACGATTTTGCCAATGCGGCAGAACTTCGTCAATTCCAAATTCAAATTAGGTCACTGCCAAAATCAAATCAGGCCACAAGGGGTCAAAACAGGCCAGTACCGCCCGCCGCGAGTTTGCGGGCCTCGTCCGGGGTCAGCATGCGACCGCGGAGGGCGCGTCAAAAAGTTCCGGTTCGGGACCTTTCGGCGGGCAGGCGCACTCGATTGCAGCACTTAATTTGAATTTTTTGCCTATGCATCTAGACAAAATTCCGATCCCGCCCGAGGCTGGCAAGCGAATTGCATCACTCAACCCATCAGATTCGGGTTCGACAGGTTTGTGACTGGGGCTGGGATATGAAATTTGCGACGGGGTTGCTCGCGGCGGTTCTGCTGTTGGCAGGGGTGGGCGTGAGCCACGCGGTGGTCCGGATTACTGATGATCGCGGCGGCCTGATCGGCACCTACGTCGACAAATATCAAGGCCTGCGCACTTCGCGCGAGACGGTCATCATCGACGGCCTATGCGCCTCGGCGTGCACCATCGTTCTCGGCGCGGTTCCACACGACAGGATCTGCGTGACGTCGCACGCCAATCTGGGTTTCCACGCGGCGTGGGATTTTGGCGCCAACGGCCGCGCGGTCACCAACCCCGACGCGACGCAGACGCTGTATTCGATGTATCCCTCCCCGGTACGGCGCTGGATCGCCGCGCGCGGCGGGCTGAAACCGCAGATGATCTTCCTGCGCGGCAAGCAGCTGATGAGCATGTACCGCCCCTGCTATCTCGACGCCCAGGCTTCGTCACCGCGCTGAGACCGGGGATTCGCAGGACGCGATCGCCCGTGCACCTACGGTGCTTGCCCGGCAGCGCGACCGGCCTGAAGGCGGGCGCATTCGGTAGCCGCGTGATTTGCTCGGGCGGACTGATCTCGTTTACCCCGGCGATTGGAATGCCACGGGCCACACAGCTGCGGGTAGCCTTGAGAAAAATCAGGATGAAACTATTGCAGATGGGCCGACGCGAAGGGGAAATAGATGGGCGCTGGAAAACTTAAAATGTGGAAGGCAGACCGTGGCTTCGGATTTATCGCAGACGACGCAGGCGGTCCTGATATGTTTCTGCACATCAATGATCTTAAGGCCGCAGGAATAGATCCCGATCAAATTAGGGTTGGCGATCGATTCACGTTCGACACCGCCAGCACTCGCGACGGCAAGACGAAAGCCAGCAACGATCGGCGCGGGTGAGCTCGGGCAAGACGAAGGGAAAATAACCAGAGAGGGAGCAATGGGCAAATGCTGCACCTTCTGTTCGATTGGGAATACCCCCATTGGATGATGATAGCCGGATCGATCTTTGTGGCGCTTGGATTTGTCGGTCTTGCCTTTCGAAAAAATAGGAACTCGGCGGTCAACGAGTCGAGTCGGACACGGGAATCCACCCCAACCGAACGGCTAAAGGCTATGCGGGAATCCGCGTCTGCCGGAGCCAGGCTGGATGCGAAGGGCAAATGAGGGCAGCGCGATTGCAAGAATTGGAATCAACAGGATTCGCCGCCAGTCCGAGGGTCGAAGGTGAAGGGAAATTGATGATGCGGATGCTACTCGTTCTCGCCGCGATCATTGCCTTGACGGCGCCTTCCTTCGCTCAAACCGCGGCGCCCAAGGTTGGTGGCAAACCGTTAAAGCAGATAACGCCGGCGCCACCCACGGGCTGCAAGCTCGTGGGAACAGTCAAAGGTACCAAGCTTTGGGCAGGCGACTGTGCGGCATCTTCAGAACTTCGGGGTTCGACTTCTGTTGTCGAACCCTCCGAGCAGGCAGATCCTCCTCCCAAACAATAGTTATCGGGCCGCACGAAGCCGCGCGGTAGGGGCGCCCGTGCGGGGTTGCGGCCCGCCCCAAATATGCGCCCGGCACCGAATGCACGCACGACCGCACCGCGCGCCATAGTGACGGCCGCACCGAATAAAATTCAATTTAATGTTAGCGCGGAAAATCCGGAGCTCGCTCAGGGAACGCTCGTTCGGTTCCCAAGTTTTCACTCCGGCATCACTGATCTGGATCAGGAGAAGTCCCATGCGATCCAATCTTGCTATCTCGGCGCTCGTGGTTGCCTCGTTGTTCGGAGCGACAGCAATGGCATCTGCGCAGACGGACCAGGCGCAACCAGCCCCCACCGCGTCGGGTAAAGATAACGGAGCCAAAGTGGCAACTCATCAAAAGATTCACAAAATGAAATTGAGCCATGTGAAGTATAGGAATTCTCGCGCCAGCATGGACTACAAATCGAGGCCAGGCGGTCGTCCAATCTCGCGGAATCCCTCTGGTTCATGACATTTGACGAAACGTGCGGGTTTTAGGACCGGCACGGTTCAAAAGCCCTTAGGCGGCCTCAGCTCTCCCTTGCGCTGGGGCCGTTTCCCTTTTGGCCGCTGACGCACTGTGGGATGGCTTGGACGGAACGTACTGCTCTGAATTTTATGCAGGTGCACGCGATGGCCGGCAAATCCGTAAACATGCCGGATTGAGTCTGGCCAAGGCGCTGCAGCGGCCGTTGCCGGATGACGCGCTGAAGGCAACCCTGCAGATGACCGGACGGCACCGCGGCCGCCAGATGGCCTCACGATGCACGCGGACAAAAAGGGCTGGCGTCATTGAAGCACGCTCACTAGTTCCAAGTAGCCCAACTCCACACAGTTCTGCAGGAACACTGTCAACGTTACGTCGTTATCGTGGGGCTGATCACGGATGGAGGTCTTTAGTGAACAAAACAATCGCAATCGCGACCGCGATTTTGCTGGGAACCAGCACGTTCGCCGCTGCTGCTCAGAAGGGTGCGTCAGGGTTTTCGCCCGGTCACGAAATGCAAAGCTCGCCGTCGGGGAGCAAAGGAGCGTCAGAATTTAGCCCCGGCGACCGCATGCAGGACAAAGGCACGACTGGAACGGCGAAGGGAGCATCAGAACTTTCGCCCGGCGACCGTATGAATGATCGGCGCAAAAAGTAGCTGACAAGTCATGAAAGACCGCCTTAGGGCGGTCTTTTTGTTGGCGCTGGCCTGCTTTAACCCTCAGCGGCCTAATTTGAATTTTATGAGTCGGGGGCCGGACAGACAAATTAGTTAATCGGGGATTTGTTATTTCGAAATCGCCATCCGCGGACTTGGACAACCCGCATGGATCAGACAACTGGCCGGCCAATCTCACCTATCAGACGCCATGCCGCCGATGCACTTCGGCGCGCACGCAAACTCCCAATCGGTCACGCCCGAAACGACCTGAGGCAATTGGCCATGGGCCTCCTCTGGCTCGAGCGAAAAGGGCTGCAAACAACTGGCCGCGTGGCCACGATTCTGGCGCTGGAGGATTTGCGCAGTTAGGCCGCCTCAGTTGGCGGCCCCTCTCATTAGGTGCGAAAAAGTTAGGTGCGAAAAAGCCGTTGCTGGGTTGAGGTCAGCGACGGCTTATCTTCCACACGGAGACCACCAGAAAGGTCACCTCGAAGATGCGACCGAACCGTTAATTCCCGGTTACGAGAGCGCGGACCTGAGCCCGCCCGTTCGACCCGATGACGAAGGTGTGAAGGATCTGTAATCGATGCCGTGAGTTGCCGGCTCACTTCCGGGGGCGAATGCCTGGGAGTTTGCCATGAGCGCAGTTCCGCTTCACCTCAAAAGACGCCTAGAACAGCGATGGGCGTCTCGGTTCACCAAACCTACCGCGTCAAATGCGTCGAAGGACGTCGGGACGAAACCCCCACCATCAAAGCCAACTGGTCGCCGCGCAGTGCGGCTAAGACCAAAGAAAAACCCGCCGGCGTGAACCGGCCGGTTGGCGACTGGTAGCCGCTCCCGCCATCTCCTCAACCGCCTCGCATGACTGGCCAACCGTTGCCGGTTCTTTCTTTGACCGATCGCCGAACGACCGCTTTGCGCCAGAAGCGGCCCTTCACCGAAAATAGGGGTGACGATCATGGAACTCGGGTTCGATCCGTTCCTATCCGACAAAAAGGCGAGACAATGCCGGGACGACATCGGAGTGGCGCGGAGGATCGGCGCCAGCGCGGCTGCATGTGAAGGCCGCGCAGGCCGCCGCAAACGACAGCGCCCGATCGAGCTCTCCGGCATTCACTTGCGCCAGCGCTCCAATCTTGATCCGTCCAATGGCGCGCAACGCGAACAACAGCGCGGCTTGAAAGCTGTCGCCTGCCCCGACGGTATCCACCACGTCGACGGTGGGCGCCTCGACCTTCACCGGACCCGCTGCCCTGTGCCACGCCTGGGCTCCCTTGATCCCGCGCGTGACGACGACCAGACTCGTTCCAGCCGCCATGAACGCCTTTGCCCTTTCGTCGTAGTCGCCGCCGCCGTAGAGAAATTCAAAATCGACATCTGACATCCGCACGATGTCGGCGGCGGCGGCAAACGCATCCATCTGATCGACGTAGCGGGTCTTGTCCCTGACCAGATTGGGGCGGCAATTCGGATCGAAGGAGATCGTCGTTGAGCGGCCTGCGTCTTCGATCATCGCAAGCGCCTGGGCCGCCCCCTGGGCATTGGCAAGCGTCGTCGATCCGACGTGAATCGCCTCGATCTCGTCGAAGGGAATTGAGCCACGCCCATAGGTCCAGTTTCGCGTCGCTGTTGCCTCGTCATAGAAGGCATATTGCGGCTCGCCCCCGACATAACGAACGAACGCAAGCGTCGTCTGATGCGCGCTGCGCGTCGCATAGCGAAGGTCGACCTGGGACATCAGCGCGTGGTCGGCGACGATACGTCCGAACAGATCGGTTGAAATACCGCCGACAAATCCTGCCGGTGCACCGAGACGCGCCATGCCGACGGCGATGTTGAGGCAGGATCCCCCGGCAACCGGAACGGCCGCATCGCGTCCGTCGACGGATGTGACGGGCAGGAAATCAACCAGGGCATCTCCGCAACTCAGCAGCATGGCTCAGTTCTTCGTTTCAACCCCGGCGATCGATGCCGTCCCTTGCATCGTGTCGCGGCTTTCCCGGTCGAGAGTTCGCATCAGTCCATGAACCTTTCGCTTGCTGCGATGGAAGTCCGCCATTCCGGGCGCCGTCGGCTCGCTAAGACGGCCAATCGCCGACATCGAGGCCATGGCCTCACCGATCGATCCGCGAGTCTTCGCCGCAACCGCACCCAGCATGGCGGCGCCGAGCAGGACCGGCTCCTGCGTTTCCGGGACCGCAATGGTCAGGCCCGTCGTATCCGCCATGATCTGGCGGACCAGCGGACTTCGTCCCGCGCCACCGCTGATCACCATCATGTCGCTGCCGACGCCGTGTGCTCGAAAGGCCTCGACGACATCCGCTAGGCCGTAGGCAAGCCCGCAGAGTCCGGCCAAAAACAGCCGCTCCATCGAGCCGATGTCGACGTCGAGATCCATCCCGGCAACGACCGCGCGGGAATATGGATCGGCGAAGGGTGACCGGTTGCCGAGAAACTCGGGCAGAACGTGGATGTCACGGGCAAACACCGCCGCCTTACCCAGGCTTGCCACGCGCGAGACGATACGCCGTTCGAGAAATTCCGGAATCTCCATGCCGGCCGCATGCGCCACGGCGACGGCCTCGCCATGCGCAGGGTGGGATTTGACCAGGTGATCGATCGCCGCACCGGCTGCGGACTGACCACCTTCGTTGAGCCAGAACCCGGGAACCATTCCCGAGTAATAGGGTCCCCAGACGCCCGGGACGAAGCAAGGCGCTGATGTCGTCGCCATGATGCAGGCCGAGGTCCCCATGATATAAGCCAAGCGACGACAAACGTCGACCGCCTCGTCCGATTTTCCAGGTCCCCCGATCGTGCCGACACCACCGGCGTGAGCGTCGATCAGCGAGGCGCCGACGGGCGTCCCTTCGAGCAGACCGAAATCGCGTGCAGCCGATTTCGTCAGACCCGTGCCCAATGGCGTGCCGGGTGCTACAATCTCGTTTCCAATCTTCGCATATTTGTCCGAGGCAAGATCGCCAAGACCCACGCGCTCGAAGTATTTCCCGCTCCAGCGTTGTTCGTGGGCGAGATAATTCCATTTACAGGCCAGTGTGCAAATCGAACGCGCGGTCGAGCCGGTCGCGCGAAACGACAGATAGTCGGCGAGGTCAAAGAAATGACCGGCCGACTGGTAAGTCGGCGGCTGGTGCCGCTTCAGCCACAGCAGTTTGGGAATTTCCATTTCCGGCGAGATCGAGCCGCCGACGTAGCAAAGCACGTCGTCCTGCGTCTCGTTGACCTGGCGGGCTTCGGCCATCGCACGATGGTCCATCCAGACGATGACGTTTCGTAGTGGATCGCCCGAGCTACTTACCGTCAGCGGATTGGCGCCGGCGTCGAGCACCACTAGCGAGCAGGTCGCATCGAAACCCAGGCCCTTGACGGCCGAAGGCGCGATTGCAGCCTCCACCATCGCGGCACGGACCGAAGCGGCGCAAGCTGCCCAGATCTCCGACGACGACTGCTCGACGACACTGCCTGCCTCGTGCCACACCGTGATCGGGTGCCGGGCGGTCGCCAGCAAAGTTCCGTTCTCGTCGAATACTCCAGCGCGCGCACTCGATGTTCCGACATCGATGCCGATAAAGGCCTGTCTCATTGCAACCCCGTTTCAGATCAGCGCCAGCTCACCAGCACGTATAGCCGCCATCGACGAGAACGACGCTCCCGGTCATCAGGCTCGCGGCGTCGGACGCCAGAAACAGGACGACGGAGGCAATCTCGTCGACCTCCCCCATCCGGGCCATCGGCGTACCGCTGATCCAGGCATCGTACATCTGCGGGTTGCTTTTGACGAATGCGTTGAGGGGCGTTGTGACGTAGGTGGGCGCCACGGCATTGACCCGCACACCGCGCGCGCCCCACTCGGCCGCCAGCGACTTCGTGAGATGGTGCACTGCCGCCTTCGAGGCGTTGTAGTAGCACTGCTCCTGCGGTTTGTTGACAATGAAGCCGGACATCGATCCAATGTTCACAATGGAACCCGACCTGGCTTCCAGCATATGTTTACCGAAGGCACGACAACACCAGAACGTTCCATTGAGATTGACGTCGACGACGTTGAGCCACAGTTCGTCGGTCACCTTCTCGGCCGATGTTTCGCTTCGCGCAATGCCTGCATTATTGACCAGAACATCGACACCGCCGTAACGAGACACCAGTTGATCCGCGACCTCGGAAACGCGCTCTGAATCCGTTACGTCCATGATAATGATCTCGGCATCCAGGCCTTTCGCCTTCAGGATCGCGCAACCGGTCTCGGCAACCTTGGCATCGCGATCCGCGATCACAACCTTCGCTCCCGCTTCTGCCAACGCTTCCGCGCAGGCAAGTCCGATTCCCTGGCCGGCGCCGGTCACCAGGGCCGTTTTTCGGTCGAGCCTGAATTTTTCCAGATACATCTTCTTCTTCCTGTTTGCCCGTTGGGGGCGCCGCGGCCTTACCTCCTGACGACCTCACCCTCCTTGTCGAAACGGTGCAGGCGGGCCGGATCGGGCGAAAGCCACACGCGGTCGCTTGCTTTCAGACTGAATTCGCCGATACAGCGCGCCGTCAGCATTCCGAGTTTCCCGGCGTCAACATAGAGGAAGGTGTCGCTGCCCAGATGCTCGGCGACCGAGACCGTTCCAGGCCAGCCTTCCCCCTCCTTGCCGATCTTCAGATGTTCGGGCCTGACGCCCAGGGTGGCGACCCCTCGCTCGCCGACCGCCTCTCCGGGCACAAAGTTCATCTTTGGCGAACCGATGAAGCCGGCGACGAAGAGATTGGCGGGGCGTTCGTAGAGTTCCAGCGGCGAACCATACTGTTCGATATGGCCGGCGTTCAGCACGACGATCTTGTCGGCCATCGTCATGGCCTCGACCTGGTCATGCGTGACGTAGATGGCAGTGGTCGCCAGCTGCTTTTGCAACTTGGTCACTTCCATGCGCATTTGGACCCGCAAAGCGGCGTCGAGATTCGACAGAGGCTCGTCAAACAGAAATGCCTTCGGCTCCCGCACGATGGCGCGTCCGATCGCAACGCGCTGGCGTTGCCCACCCGAGAGGTCGCGCGGCTTTCGATCAAGATAGGGCGTCAAGTTCAGCGTGGCGGCAGCGGCCTCGACCTTGCGGTCGATCTCCGGGCGCGGCAGGCCGGCCATTTTCAGGCCGAATGCGATGTTGCCGCGGACGCTCATATGCGGGTAGAGCGCATAGGACTGGAACACCATCGACAGGCCGCGCTTCGCCGGCGGAACGTCCACTACATTCTTCCCGTCGATCAGGATTTGTCCGCCGCTGACATCTTCAAGTCCGGCGATAAGGCGCAGCAGTGTCGTCTTCCCGCAGCCGGAAGGTCCGACGAAAACCACGAAGGAGCCGTTCTCGATATCCAGATTGGCATCCTTGATGATATTGACCGGTCCGAACGATTTGCGGACTCCCTGAAGCGTTATCTGGCCCATGATCTCTGGTCCTCTACTGATCTATTTGACGGCGCCGAATGTCAGGCCGCGGACGAGCTGGCGCTGGGTGAACCATCCGAGTACGATGATCGGCGCGACGGCGAGCGTGGATGCAGCCGACAACTTCGCCCAGAACAGGCCCTCGGGACTTGAATAGGATGCGATGAACACCGTGAGCGGAGCAGCGTCCAGCGTCGAAAGGTTCAGCGTCCAAAACGCCTCGTTCCATGCCAGAATGAAATTGAGGAGAAGCGTTGAGGCGAGGCCGGGAATGGCCATCGGCGTCAGCACATAGATGAGTTCGCGTCCGATGGTCGCGCCATCCATCCGCGCCGCCTCAAGGATGTCCCTGGGAATCTCCTTGAAATAGGTGAAGAGCATCCAGATGACGATCGGCAGGTTACCGAGACACATGATGAATACCAGGCCCGCGCGGGTATCGAGCAGCCCGAAATCCCTGTAGATCAGATAAATCGGAACCAGAACGCCGACCGGTGGCATCATCTTCGTCGAGAGCATCCAGAGCAGGACGTCCTTGGTCCGCTTAGTCGGGGCAAATGCCATCGACCATGCCGCCGGAACCGCAATGAGCATGGCGACCAGCGTCGATCCTCCCGCGACGATAATTGAATTGAGCGCGTGATGGAGGTAGTCGCTGCGCTCCTGCACCGTCGCATAGTTCTCCGTCGTCCAATGAAACAACAGGAATTTTGGCGGCATGGCGAACGCATCGAGCTCGGTCTTGAAGCTGGTCAGCACCATCCACAGGATCGGCAGGAAAATCAAAAATCCAAACAACCACGCCGCAACCGTCGACACCCACACGCGTCTCGAAGTTACCTTGCGTGCCATCGCTATGCCTCCAGATTCCGTCCGATGATCCGCACCAGGAAGAAGGCCACGATATTGGCGATCACGACCGCAACCAGTCCGCCGGCAGAGGCGTTGCCGACGTCGAACTGAATCAGCGCCTGCGCATAAATCAGGAACGCGATGTTGGTGGTCTGCAGGCCCGGGCCTCCGCCAGTCGTGACGAAGATCTCGGCAAACACCGTCAACAGAAATATCGTCTCGATCAGGATGACCACCGTGATCGGTCGCGCGAGGTGCGGCAATGTGAGATAGATGAACGTCGAAAGTGTGCTCGCGCCGTCCATCTCCGCCGCTTCCTTTTGCTCTTCGTCCTGGGATTGCAGCGCCGTGAGCAGGATGAGGGTCGCAAAGGGCAGCCATTCCCAGGAGACGATCAGGATCACGGCGAACAAGGGCGCATCGGTGAACCAATCGATCGGTGTCATTCCGAACGACGTCGCGATCCAGGCGAACAGTCCCGAGACCGGGTGCATCAGCAGGTTCTTCCAGACCAGCGCGCTGACGGTCGGCATCACGAAAAACGGCGCGATCACCATCAACCGAACGACGCTGCGCCCGATCACCGGCTGGTCGAGCAGCAGCGCGAGCGGCGTGCCTAGCAGGATGGTGATGGCCAGGATCGATCCGACCAGCACCAGGGTGTTCTGCAGGGACGTCAGAAATGCGGGGTCAGTGAGAAAATATCGAAAATTCTCCAACCCGACGAAGCGCTCCGATTCGGGATCCATCAGGGTGTAGTGGAGCGTCGAAAAGTAGATCGTCATCGCCAGTGGGACGATCATCCAGATGAACAGCAATGCGACAGCCGGCGTCAGCAGGGCCCGCCCGAGAACCTGTGTCTGCTGGGTTGCCATCGTCGCCTCCTGGTATCCTAAGGGAAACTCGATGAGGACTGCCGTCCGGACGCAAATAGAACGGACGGCAGCCAGTGCGCGGCTCGGCGGGAGGAGATCGCCGCAGAGATCGACGCAGTTGGGCTACTTGATGTAGCCGGCGCGTTTCATTTCGCGTTCGGTCGACGATTGCGCCGCTGCGAGCGCGGCGTCGACGGTGGATGAGCCCGACAGTGCGGCGGAAAACTGCTGGCCAACGGTGGTGCCGATGCCCTGGAATTCCGGGATCGCGGCATATTGTACCCCGACGTAAGGCACCGGCTGCACGGTCGGCTTGTTCGGATCGGCAGCATCGATCGAAGCAAGCGTCAGCTTGGCAAATGGAGCGACCTTCAGATATTCAGGATTCTGATAGAGCGAAGTCCGCGTGCCGGGCGGCACATTCGCCCATCCCTCCTTCGAGGCGACAAGCTTGGTGTAGTCCTTGCTGGTCGCCCAGGCGATGAATTTTTCTGCGGCCGCGACCTTCTTCGACCCGGCTGGAATGGCGAGATTCCACGCCCACAGCCAGTTGGCGTTCTTGCCGAGCCCCGCATTCGGTGCGAGCGCAAAGCCAACCTTGTCGGCAACCGTGGAATCCCTGGGGTTGGTCACGAAAGAGGCCGCTACCGTGGCATCGATCCACATCCCGCACTTGCCGGAGTTGAACAGCGCCAGGTTTTCGTTGAAACCGTTCGAGCTTGCGCCGGGAGGACCGGCGGCCTTCATCAGATCGACATAGGTGGCAAGTGTCGTCTTCCATTCCGGCTTGTCAAACTGCGGCTGCCATTTCTCGTCGAACCAGCGCGCACCGAAGGAATTGGACATCGCCGTCAGCAGCGCCATGTTTTCGCCCCAGCCAGCCTTGCCCCTCAGACAGATTCCGTAGACGCCGCCGGACTTGTCGGTGAGTTTCTTCGCTGCATCGACCACGAAATCCCAGGTCGGTTTTTCCGGCATCGTCAATCCGGCCTTCTGAAACAGGTCGGTCCGATACATGACCATCGAACTTTCGCCATAGAACGGCGCGGCAAACAGTTTGCCGGATACCGACACCGCATCGCGAATCCTGGGGAGCAGATCCGCGGCGTCGTAATCGGATCCGAGATTGTCGAGCGGAATGAGCCAGTTCTTCTTAGCCCAGATCGGCACCTCGTAGGTGCCGATGGTCAGCACGTCGAACTGCCCGCCCTTGGTTGCGATATCGGTTGTAACGCGCTGGCGCAGGACGTTCTCTTCGAGCGTCACCCATTTCACGGTCACGTCGGGATTTTTAGCGGTGAACTCGTTGGTCAGCGCCTGCATCCGGATCATGTCGCCATTGTTCACGGTGGCGATGGTCAGGATTGTCTGTGCGATCGAAGGGGCTGAGCCCAATACAAGGGTAGCCGCGCCCAAGAGGGCGCTGAGGACGTGCTTCACGGTAACCTCCCTTAACTGACGTTGAGCATATGCCCATGTATTGCATTTATGTTCACATCGAGTCCCAATGTTGTCAAGGATCGGAATCGGGCTTCTGCACCGGATGTGCCAGTGGGAGGTGCGGCTCGATAGGTCGGATGCGCGGGATCGACAGGCGTGCGGGCGGCGGCCGGCGTGAGGGGAATGAAGGGCCGGTCAGTTCCCTACGGCTTGAGGATGGCGCCTGCCGTCGCCTCGTCGGTGATCAGCCCGTTCAGGAGCCGCCCCTTGAGCGCCGCCCTGATTGCCGAAGCCTTAGCCCGGCCGACCGCCGCCCCTATAGTCAGGGCCTGGGCAGGTACCCGTGGCGGGATGCTGGTGATACGCAAGTTCGTCCCGCCTTTGATGATGTGGCCCTGTTCGTCGAATGCCCAGCCGGTGAGTTCGCCGACCGCACCCAGCCGCATCATCTCGAGCAATTCCTCGCGCGACACGAAGCCGTCGACCAGCACTTGCGCGCGCTGGTCCATCTGCCCGACGCCGACCAGCCGCAGGTCGGCTTTGGCCGCGACCGCCCTCACCCTGGCGATCGGATCGATCTCGAGCATCTGATCGCGCTCGCGCTCAGACGACATTAAAAATGGCAGCGGCATCGGATAGTGCCGTGCCTTGGTCCGGTCGGCGAGACGGCCGACCGTGTCGAAAAAGCTGGCCGAGCCGTCGGCCGAGATGTTTCCGACCAGCGACACGATCTGGTGATTCGGACAGTCGATCGGCGACACACGCTCGACGGCAGCCCGCACCGCTCTGCCGGTGCCGAGTGCCACGATCACGGGCTTCTCGGTACGCAGCGTCGTTTCGAGGATGTTCGCGGCGCGCTCGGCAATCCCGGCGGCCGAGAGCGGCGCGGCGGGGTCGGTTGGCACCACTTCGCAGTAGGCGAGGTGAAACAAGTCCTTCAGCCGCGCCGCCAGCTCCATGCAGGCTGCGATCGGATGCTCCAGCCGGAAGGTAATCAGGCGCTCGGCCAGACAGAGTGAAACCAGGCGTTGGGCGGATGCGCGCGATACTTTCAGCATCTTGGCGATCTCGTCCTGCGTGTGACCGGCAATGAAATACAGCCAGCCGGCCCGCGCGGCCTCGTCCAGACGCGATTTCTCGTTGTCGGATGCTGTCATCAAGCGCCTACCGATCCGTCCGCCAAAAATCGGCCATTCGTCCGAACACGCGATCGGCCCCCGCCTCGCGCAAGATTGCCCGGCCGTCACGCGATCGAAAGTGGCTGCCTCCAACAAAGCCCCAAACCGTCATGCCGGCCGCCTTCCCCGCCTTGACGCCACTCACGCTGTCCTCGATGACCAGGGTGCGATGCTGATCCGCCTGCATCCTTTCGGCTGCGTAGAGGAAGAGGTCCGGCGCCGGTTTGCCGCGCGCCACCATCTGCGAGGTATAAAGCCGCGTATCGAAATGCGGCGCAAGCCCGGTCAGAGAAAGCGAGAAGGACACCCGATCGACGTCGCTGGACGAGGCGACACAATGCGGGATGCGCAGGTCCTCGAGTACCGACTGCACCCCTTCAATCGGGCACAGCGAGGAAAGAAATGCAGCGCGAACCCGCGTCTTCAACTCGGCCGCAAATTGCTCGGGGATTGCGCGTCCCAAGGCTTCATAATGCTGGAAGACCGCAGTCACGCTTCGTCCGAGAAACAGATCGAGTGCCTGATGGACGCCAAGATCGATGCCATACGCGGCCAAGGTTTCAGAAAGACAGCGACAACTCAGCACTTCGCTATCGACCAATACGCCGTCGCAGTCGAAAATGATAAGATCTGGCCTAATCATCCCGGTTTTCCGATTCCGATCAGAGCATATACTCATACATTGAGCAATAACCCTCTATGTTAGGGAGGCCAACGGCCACCTTCCCGGACTCCCATGGTTGGTCCCGCTGCACGCCCTTTGAGTGGGCGGCGCTATGGCCCCCGTTCTGATGCGCGCCGCATCCGGGTTAGAGAAAATCCCGCAGCCGGGCGAGCTCAACGACGTGTTCTCCAGACAGGACGGCACTGACTAACGGCGACTGAGGCGCGGTGTGTATTTCGTACAGGTGGCGCGCTGGCGCCGGCTTTGCCATGAACTCCCGTATGCACTCATCAAGGGTGCCCTCGACGAGGAGATAAGGGCCGTCGCCTTCGGTACGACTTTCGTTGCGGAGCGAAGGCCATTTGCGAAGAACAGCTGGCGCATCGAAATTGACGTTAGGCTCGTTACCGCCCACCGATTCCGCCTCCTTCGGCTGAAATACCGGCACTGGCCGAAATAGGCCACTCGAGATTTGAAACTAGACCACCCAGCAAAATATACTGCATTGCCCTCTCTGTCGGCCCCAACTCCAAATTTCCGGTTTGCATTTCAAAAAACGCAATGACTGATAAGGTTTGTGTGAAAATCTGATCAGTGAGCTAGCTGACCCCATTTCTACTACACTTGCTTGTCAGTCCACTGACTCCATTTTTCGGCATTGCTTATCAGTAGCCGACTGCTTCCATTTCGTATGAAACCTTATCGGTCAGCAACTGACTCCATTTTTCTGCTCAGTATTACGTTCGAACGGCCGCTTTGCGCCAAAAGCGGTCATCGACCGACTTTATTCGATCATCTCGTCGGTGCAACGGGTTGTCGGCACCTCGATCCCGATCGCTTTGGTAGTTGCGATGTCGACATCGTCACGAGCTTTTCTGCCTGTTCGACTGGGATGTCAGCGAGTTTTTCGCTCACGAGGGATCCATGACCGGCCCACCATGATCGGCACAATTTGATGATCGTGGCATGGTGATTTTAGCAAGCTTACATGTTGCCCTTTGAAATCACGCATAACTTGGACTCCTCGGGTTTCCAACTTTCGCCTTCAAGTGAACGCAAGTTGGCCTTGCGAATCAATTCGATATAGGCCGGAGCAACGTCCGTATATGATCTAAGACGGAGCGACCGCATGCGCGTCGCAGTGATTGTTCTGTTCTTGTCAGTGCTGACCACACCGTCAGAAGCTTCAACGCCCTGCATGACCAAGACCGAAGCGCGTCAGCATTTTGGTTCGGTTCACATCTATTGGCATGGCCGGGATCATTGCTGGGGTGCGACCCGGACACGTCTACACCATCAGATCAATAGAGTTCGGCGAAAAATTGAGCGCCATGAAGTTCAGGAAAAGATTGATCGGCCCAATTGGCATAACTCGATGTCGGAGATGTTGCCTGATGACCAACCTGTGCAGACGCCATGGATCGACCGCTGGGCGAATATTAAACCATCAAAGCCTCCAATCGTTCAGGTAGCGCCGTCACCCATCGTCGAACGCAAGCAAGAGCCTATGGTCTCGCCTCGCTCTGTCGTGGCAGTGGTGTTGGTGTTCTTACCCTTGGTACTGATGATATGGACCATCGACGTCCTGTTCCGCTCCGAACGGCGACACTCAGGTAGAAAAACACGATCAGTTGGATAGATTGGGCAGCAGCGAAAAAGCTGTATCGCTTCGTACATTCTTGGAAGCGCCGCAAAGGCTTACGAAACGCTACGATGTCCGCTCTGGGGTCATTCGCGTCGTTTCCGTATCCTATCAGCACGCCCACCCGCCGCTTCCGGTCGGTCTGCTGCGCACTTACCGTGAACGGCCCCGCAAACGCAGCACCAGCTAGAACAGTGATGAAATCTCGCCGCCTCATGCTATCACCAACCGTAGCTCGCCGCGTGCAACAGCCAGAGTTCAGCACTTTGCGACTGGCCAGCGAGGAACAAATGGCACAACCAGCCTCAGATGCGATGTCTCAGTTGGGTCATTCGCGTCGTTTCGACCACGCGCCGACTACTTCCGGTCTACCCCCGGTCAACAGACATTCTCAGAGTCGGCCGGCATGTCTCAAACGTGCCAATCTCGGAAGCAGCGTTGTCTATTCGATCACTCGTCGGCGCGGGGGCGAGAGTCGCAGGGCGAGGCCTTTCGACTCCTAGGGCGACCTTCGCATAGACCAGAGGATAGCGTTCGTGAGGATTCGCTGGTAGCGGGGGTCCTGCCAGACTGACGCTTCGTGGCCAAGTGCCGTATAGAATACCCGCCCCTGGCCGTAAAATCGGGTCCAGGTGAGAGGCCAACCATAGAATCTTTGATGCACACCGGTCTTGCCAACCTCCACCGAGCTTTGGTCGAGGCGCAGGAGCACGTGTGATCCGCGATAGTCGAAGTCGCTAATCTGGTAGATTTCGTCCTCGATTTGGAACAAATTCCCGAGAAACGCCACCAGTGGATCGCCAGGATCAACCACCTCGATAGTCACGGCCTGATGCCAAGGATGACCATTAAAGTAGCCGCCGACCAGATCAAGATAGTCCGGCCAAGTGTAGAATGTGTCGGTGGCCGAATGAACACCGAGGAACCCACGGCCCGAGCGCACATAGTTGAGAAGAGCTGTCTTTTGAGCGCCGCTCATCGGAAGTTCTCCGGTTGTGTAGAACATCACCGCGGCATAGTGCTTGAGGTTTTCGGTCGAAAATTCAGACGTGTCTTCCGTTGCAGTGACTTCAAATACACCGGAATTCCTTCCGAGCTGGGTCAGGATTGCCTTAGAAAGCGGTATAACGTCGTGCCGGTAGCTGGCCGAGTACGTGAAATAGAGGATGCGCTCTAGCGGGCGCTCTGCACGCGCGCAGAGCGGTCGGATTGCCGCGGCGCTGCCGAGGAGCGCGATGAACTCGCGTCGTTTCATGTCCGACTCCAAGCCCAGGAAACGGCATCTTAACAGTTTAAGCCAGTATTGTGTCAGCAGCGGAAACCTGCATCGAGACCCGTGCCGTTGAGCGCGGCCAATATATCTCAGATGGGTCATAAGCCGAGATGACGGCCCCGAAGTCCAACTTCCGCTTTACCCCCTCAAAGCGGACTCAGCGCGGACATCGCACCATGTCCGTTTCGTGCCACAAGCAGAACCGACGCAAGGCGGCCTTCCTTTAGGCGCGTCCGAAGCTGGAGCAAATGAACGCTCGCGGCTGAGATGAGGCTGCTGCCGCTCAAATCCGGTGCAGCAACTCTTGTGATCGCGCGGGCAATTCGTTTGCCTCGCTACGGCTGGAATTGAAGGCGCTCTGCTATCTCCCGCCGAAGAGCTTCATTGTCCGCGGAACCACGAAACCCTGCGTTGGTTCCAGTTTTGGATCGGCATTGGAACCGAATAGCTGTGCCCCTGTTATGAATGGAACCTAAACGCGTCAGCCGCCGCGAACTGACTGTTTGGCGTAGCGCAGTGGATGAATGCACAGCCAGGGAGGTATCAATGAAGTGTAGGGCAGCCAGGCTTCCGATCCCATTCCGACACATCCCGCGCACCCGGGTTGGCCGCACCATCTCGGCAGTGCTGGGCTTCGTGGGCTTCGGCATCCTTGCTGCGCCGCCCGCCACCGCCCTTACGCCGACGACTTGCGAGAATTTGACCTCGTTCTCTTATCCGAACACAACCATCAACTCGGCGACCTCGATGCCGGGGGGGCCGTATGTGGCGCCGGACACCTGGCACCTCGCCTTCACCAATCTGCCGCCCTATTGCCAAGTCAGCGCGACGATCGCGCCGACGGCGGATTCCAACATCGGCGTGCAGGTCTGGATGCCCACGCAACGGTACAACGGCCGTTATCTCGGGACCGGCAATGGCGGCTATGCGGGAGGTTTCTTCCAGAGCGAGCTCGCTCAAGGTATCAACAACGGCTTCGCCACCGCGAATACCGACATGGGAGCGACCGGCGCCGCCGGCGTTAACGGCGATGCGCTCGTCGGTCATCC
>Ga0137407_10000705_pt1 | contig 22037 bp, 17 predicted proteins | sample CZOMad2_2_16fung_FD_108410 | JGI IMG/M metagenome (GOLD analysis project Ga0137407, IMG submission 108410) | Vadose zone soil fungal communities from Angelo Coast Range Reserve, California, USA - CZOMad2_2_16fungal (Illumina Assembly) | ecosystem: Environmental > Terrestrial > Soil > Vadose... | reverse complement strand
GTCGGGCGGTCGAGGCGCCAACGGCGGAGCGATTCATGTCCCGACCTCACGCCTTCGAGGCCACCGGGCAGCAGACTGCGCCAACGTCGTACGAACATCGGCAGGAATTGCGGGGCGAAGCGAAGCTGCTGCGCACTTGGATCGACGCGGCCTCGACCGCTAATGGCGAGCGTGTATCCGCCATCACCACGCTTCGTAACCGAGACGGTGGAGGTGTGGATCGCATCCGGCAGGCCGCTTGCGCCCTGCGAGACGGAAAGTATGGACGAGCGGATCGAGGCGAGCGGAAGGCGGATGCCGGCTTGGTGGCAGAAGGACGAGGACCACGCTCCGCCCGCCAGTATGGCGATCCTCGTGCGGATCACGCCGCGCTCCGTTACGACCGCGCTAACGCGGCCGCCCTCGGTCTCCAACCCGCGAGCCGCGCACATCTGGTGCACGGTGCCTCCGCGCCTGAGGATGGCCCGCGCGACCGCTGGAGCTGCATTGGCTGGATCGGCAGTACCGTCGCTCGGCGAGAAGACGCCGCCCTTCCAGGCGCGCGCGGTGGCTGCGCCGTACCGCGTTGCCGCGGTCGCATCGAGCATGCGCGTGGTCACACCGACCGTTCGGGCGAAGTCGCACCAGCGCGCCCAGCCCGCAAGCTCGTCCTCATCGTTGCTCAGGTACAGGAGGCCGCAACGGGAGAAACCGGTGTTCTCGCCGCTTTCAGCGCCAAACCTCTCCCACAGGTCCAGGCTCTTGGTTGCCATCGGCAGCTCACGCGCATCTCGGTTTTGCTGGCGGCACCAACCCCAGTTTCGGCTCGATTGCTCGGCTCCGATCCGACCCTTCTCCGCGAGAGCGACCCTGAGGCCCCGCGTGGTGAGATAGTAGGCGGCAAAAACACCGATGATGCCGCCACCGATGACCACCGCGTCAGCGCGGTCGGGAAGATCCGACGAGGTCTCAATCTGACTGAGTGGCGCGGGCATCGCTGTCGTCCTGGATTTCGATAGCCGCATCTTAAGTCGCGCCTTGGGGTAGACGGCACCGGATTCGATGGTGGTCCAGCATTTTATGCTGTATCCTCGGCATACTGCAAAATGCCGTTCTACCCGAACGATACACGTCAGTGACGAACAGCGGCTGCAGGAGAAGTAGGCTTTTGGCTCACTGTGCCAAATTTTCTGCTGCGCGTTGATTGATGGATGGGCGGTCGATGAAGCTGGATCGGATCGATATCAAGATCCTCCACGAGCTCCAGAAGAACGGTCGTATCACGAATGTCGAGCTCGCCGAGTTGGTCAATCTCTCGCCCAGCCCATGTCTCATGCGCGTAAAGAGACTGCAGACCGAGGGCTACATCGAGGGCTACTCGGCCCAGATCAATATGCGCAAGCTGGGACAGACGCTGACCGTGTTCACGGAAGTGACGTTGAAGAACCATCGACAAATCGACTTTGCCCGCTTCCTGGCGGCGGTCGACAAGGTCGACCAGCTGATCGAATGCCATCTGGTCTCGGGAGGCTATGACTACATGCTCAAATTCGTCACCGCTAGTATCGGCGAGTATCAGACGATCATGGAACGTCTGACGGACATGGATATCGGCATCGACAAGTACTTCAGCTTCGTTGTCCTCAAGTCGCCGATCGTGCGCTCCCACATGCCACTGACCAGCCTCTTCCCAGCTTGATGCCACTGCGCCAGCCTGTTCTAGTGATGGCAATAGGCCCGCACTTGCTCTGGATCCTGTTGCAATCTATCCAGCCAGGTCGGGTCGAGTTTCGGCACTGAAGAGAACAAAAGTCGGGTATAGGGATGCTCCGGCACCTTTGACCGGACCGGCGTGATCTCCTCGACCTTCTGGCCGCGATACATGACGATGATTTCGTCGCAGATCGCCTCGACGACCGACAGATCATGGCTGATGAAGATGTAGGAAAGACCGAGCTCCCGCTGCAACTCCTTCAGGAGCTCGATCACCGCGGCCGCCACAACCGTATCGAGAGCCGACGTGATCTCGTCGCACAGAATAAGCGTCGGTTCGGCAGCAAGCGCCCGAGCGAAATTGACGCGCTGCTTCTGACCGCCTGAAAGTTCTCCTGGCCGTCGATGGCGCACGGATTTGGGGAGACGGACCAGATCGAGAAGCTCGCTGATGCGCGCATCGCGCGCCTTACCCCTCATGCCATGGTAAAAGGTGAGGGGGCGTCCCAGTATGTCTTCCACGGACTTCGCTGGATTGAGCGCGGTGTCGGCATGCTGGAATACGATTTGAATCTGACGGAGTTCGTTGCGGGTACGGCTGGGGCCGGCTTTCCCCAATTCGCGGCCATTGAAGGTGATGTCCCCCGCATGGGCTGGCAGGATGCCGGCAATCGCCCGGGCCAGGGTAGACTTCCCGCAGCCGGACTCGCCGATGATGCCTAGATTTCGACCTCGCTCCAGCCTGAGGCTGATCGACTGGACCGCACTGACCAACGGTTCTCCGTTGCGCAGACGAGAGCCGTAGCCGACGGTCAGCTTGTCCACCATCAGCAAAGGCGTGTTCGCTGCGGTTTCGATTTCCGGGACGCGTCCTTCCGCCTTCGGCCTGAAAGCGGCCAGCAGTTCCTGAGTATAGGGATGGCGAGCATGTTCGAGGATCTCGCTGGTGGTGCCGGTCTCCCGGATTTCACCATCTTTCAGCACGACTATCCGATCCGCGATCTGGGCGACGACGGCCAGATCGTGGGAGACATAGATACCAGCGATATTGTGCTGTCTCGTCACGGCCTTGAACGCGCGCAGCACCTCCACTTGGGTGGTGACATCGAGCGCTGTCGTTGGCTCGTCGAAGATCACGATCTTCGGTTGGCCGATCAGGGCCATGGCGGCGGCGAGGCGCTGCAGTTGACCGCCCGAGACCTGGTGAGGATAACGGTCGCCGATCGCTTCCGGCTCCGGCAACGACAAGGCTTTGAACAGCGAAATGGCCTTCGCTCGAGCCTTCGCGGCCGACATGAGCTTGTGAATTTGTGCCACCTCGACGACCTGATCCATGATGGTGATCGCCGGGTTGAAGGCGGCGGCAGCACTCTGCGGCACGTAGGCCACCGTCGTGCCACGAATGCCGGCGCGTTGCGTTTCCGAAAGACCGACCATGTCAACGCCGCCTACACGGACTTCACCGCCTGTTATTTTGCAGCCTTGCCGGGTGTAGCCCATCAGCGTCAGGGCAATGGTCGTTTTGCCTGAACCGCTCTCGCCGATCAGGGCGACGATCTCGCCCTCGGCGATATCGAGGCTGACGCCCTTGATGATCTCCAGCCGTCTGCCGGAGTCGGTTGTCGCCTCTATTCTGAGGTTGCGGATCTCGACGAGGTGTCCCGTCATTCGGGGCTCCGGTCGCGGATTTTGCGTGGCAGATTATCGATCAGAAGGTTGACGCTGATGGTGAGACTTGCGATGGCGAGCGAGGGGAAGATCACCGCCGGCGCAGCAAAGGGCAGGCCACCGATATTCTCGCGCACGAGCGCGCCCCAGTCGGCGTAAGGTGGTTGCACGCCGAGTCCCAGAAAGGACAGGCCGGAGAGCAGGAGCACAACGAAGACGAAGCGGAGGCCGAGGTCCGCCAGCACGGGACCGAGAATGTTAGGCAGGATTTCCGAGGCGACGAGATAGGGGAGCTTTTCGCCTCGAATGCGGGCCACCACCATGAAGTCCATCGTGTTGACGTTGACAGTGAGAGCCCGGGCGAACCGATAGGCTCCCGGGGTGTAGATCACCGACAGCGTCGCAATCAGCGCCGGGATGGACGAGCCGATCGCGGCGACGACGACGAGGCCGAACAGCTTGCTTGGAATCGAGTTTAGCGCATCGAGAAAGCGGCTCAGCATGGTGTCGAGCCACCCTCCGGCAACGGCTGCAGTCATGCCAAGTGCGACGCCGCTGAAACAGGCGATGGACACGGCGGTAAGCGAGATGCCCAGCGTATAGCGCGCTCCCATCAGGATGCGCGAAAAGATGTCCCGACCGAGATAGTCGGACCCGAACCACAGGTCTCGGCTCACAGGCCCGAAATAATCCGTATCGACGATCTCGCCGACGGAATGGGGGATCATGTGCGGGGCGAAAAGGGCGACCACGACCCAGAGAAGGATCACGCCCAGAGCCGAGATGCCGACAAGATTGGCGCGATAGCCCAATCGAATGCCACGCCGGTCGGACGAAGTCGATGTCGTCATCGGAGCCTCGGATTGGACAAGACGGCGACGATGTCGGCGGCCGTGATCAATGCCAGGTAACCAAGGCAGAAGATCATCGCGCATGTCTGGATCAGCGGGAGATCGCGGGTGGAAACGGCATCGACCATCAGCTTTGCGATCCCGGGATAGTTGAAGATGGTCTCCACGATGATCACCCCGCCGAGCAAATACGACAGCGAGAGTGCGACCGCATTCACGATGGGACCAAGCGCATTCGGAAGTGCATGTCTCAGCACCACCCGGGGACGCGATGCGCCCTTGAGAAGCGCCATCTCCACATAAGGTGTGTTCAATGTCTCGACAACGGCAGCGCGGGTCATGCGGATCATCTGCGCCGACACGCCGAATGTGAGCGTCATGACCGGCATCGCGTAGGTCCGCATCAGGTCATAGAACGACTTGGTCTCGTTGGTGAAGGACAGCGCCGGCAGCCATTTGAGATACACTGCGAAGAGCAGGACGGCCAGGGTTGCGATCATGAACTCCGGTACCGAGATGATACCGATCGTGGCGACCGTAACAAAGCGGTCGTAAAGCGTGCCGCGCCACATCGCGGCCGTAATGCCAAGCGTCAGGGCGAGTGGCACGGCGATCGCGGCAGTCAATCCTGCAAGCTTCATCGTGTTGGCAAAGCGTCCATGGATCAGATTGGCGATCGGCACGTTGTTGGCGTAGGACGTGCCGAAATCGCCCTGGAAGATGCCAGCGATCCATTTCAGGAATCGGATGATCGCGGGATCGTTGAGGTGCATCGCCTTGCGCAGACCCTCGACGGCTTCTGGCGTCGCGGACTGTCCAAGCAGGATGGTGGCTGTGTCGCCGGGCAACAGCGCGGTGGCAGAGAATACGGCAATGGAAACGATCAAGAGTGTGATCAAGGCGATGAGCAGCCGCCTCATCACGAGCGATAAAACCTGTTTTCTCACTTTTCGTGCTCCCGCACTATCCCGGTGATTCCTTTGGTCCATAGTTCCGATTCAGGACCAAAGGCGCAGGGACTTCATTCCAGGCCGATCAGGCGGTAAGCCAAACGTACTCGGCGAACGCATAGCCCATCATACCGCCGAGCGGGTTGGGCTCCAGTCCCTTCAGCTTGTCGGTGATGGCGTCCACATTGGAGATGTAAGCCGGAATAATGGTGCCGGCTTCTTCCGACACCATGATCTGCATCTCGTTGTAGATTTCGCGGCGCTTTGCCTGATCGAGCGAAGCACGGGCCTCGGCCAGCATCTTGTCGAACTTCTCCGAGGTGAATCGGCTCTCATTCCATGGAGCATCCGACTTGTAGAGCAGGGAGAACAGGATGTCCGGTGTCGGGCGCGGGTTGACATTGCCGAAGTGGATCGGCGCCTTCAGCCAGTAATTGCTCCAGTAACCGTCGGAAGGCACGCGCTTCACATCAAGCTTCATGCCGATCTGAGCCGCTGTGGCCTGGACGATCACGGCCATGTCTATCGCCGAATTGGCTGCATCGGAGGTAATGACCTCAATGGACTGACCAAGAACGCCCGCTTTCTGGAAATGGAATTTGGCCTTTTCCGGATCGAACGCTTTCGGCTTAAGGGCCGCGTTGTGGTAGAGATTGGCCGGAGATACCGGTTGATCGTTGCCGACTACGCCGAACCCGCGCAGCGCTGACTTGACGATCTGCTCGCGGTTGACCAGGTATTTCATGCCCTCCACGAAATCCCTGACGTTGCCGGGCGCCATGTCCATACGAATGTTCAGGTCGGTGTAGTTGCCCGAAGTGGTCTTGGACAGTGCGAAGCCGTTCACGCCATCGAACAGGCGCACGGACCGTGGGTTGATCGCCGCAGCGAGATGAATGTCCCCGGAGAGCAGGGCATTGATGCGGGCGTTTTCATCCTGAATAGCGAAAAATTCGAACGAATCGACATTCGGACCTCCCTTGAAATAGTTGGGGTTTCGCACGCCGATCGAGCGCACGCCGGGTTCGAACTGCTTGCACTTGAAAGCGCCGGTGCCGTTGCCTGAGGAGAAATCGGTCGTGCCGTCGGCCACGATCATGAAGTGATGCATGGACAGGATCGTCGGTAGATCCGCGTTGGGGCTCGCCAGCGTGATCTCGACCGTATTCTTGTCGCCGGCCTTGAAGCCGGTCATCTGGACGGCGATCGCCGCGACTTTCGATCCCGTTGCCTTGTCCAGATGTCGCTTCAGCGAGAAGATGACGTCATCGGGGGTCAAGTCCTTGCCATTGTGGAAGGTGACGCCTTTCTTCAGCTTGATCGTCCAGGTCTGGGCATCGCTGCTCTCGATCGACTCGGCAAGCTCCATCTGGGGCACGCCCGCCTGATCGAGAAATGTCAGGCGGTTGTAGAACGAGCAACAGCGCACATAGTCGGTCGAGAGTGAGGCTTTTGCCGGGTCGAGTGTGTCCGCCGTCGAGGAGGACCAACCCGCTGCTTTCAGGGCGCCGCCCTTGACAGGCGTCGCCGCTACCGCTTGCGATGCGCGGCCGAAGACCGTGCCGGCGGCTGCCATTGCCAGGCCGTTGACAAGCATCAGTTTCAGAAGATCGCGGCGCGAAGCACCGCCGCGGATGGCGCACTCGATCATCGCGTCGTCTGAACGAGACCAGTTCGTCGTCGTGTCGCTCATCTCAATCCCCTCGTTATTGGATACGGCTATCGCTCTTGTTGCGGTAAGCGGCAGATTGTTCTGCCGGGCCGTTGTGGTGGATGCCGGCCTGGTCCCGTCTTGGCGACCAAGTTGCGGCGTCCTCCAGGCTTTCATTCTTTTCCCGCGCTCGAAGTTTCGCAGGTTAGGCCCGCGGCGGTGGCCGAATAAACCGAGGCAACGGCACAAAATTGCGAAGATACGCCCATTTGTAGTGTTTCGAACCTGCCGTCTGCCGGCTCCTTACGCATGCCTATTTTTGTTGCAGTGCGGCGCGGACGTCCGCATCCGCCAGTGTCTCGTCAAGGATCATGGCCGTGCGCTCGACGATGGCTTCGATGTCGGACTCGCAGCAGCAGAGCGGCGGGGCATAACCGAGCACGCCTGTCGGGAAGGCCCGGATGATGAGGCCGTTGTTCCAAGCGCGGTCGAAGATGCGCCGCGCCGGTTCGGCCGCGGCGGGGAGCGACGTCTTGCGTTTCTTGTCAGTGACGAGTTCGAGCGCGGCCAGCATGCCGCGGCCACGCACGTCGCCAACAAGGGGATGATCCTTTAACGATTGAAGCCCGGCCAGCAGCTGTGCACCGGCTTTCGCGCCATTCGCAAGCAGGCCGCTCTCATAGAGACGCAATACCTCAAGGGCTACGGCGGCACTGACGGGATGGGCGGAGTAGGTATATCCGTGTCCAACCGCGCTTCCGCCCGCCCGATCGGCGATGGTGTCGTAGACATGATCCGACAGGAAGACCGCGCCCATTGGCACATACCCGGAGGTCAGTCCCTTGGCGACCGTCATGAGGTCCGGGACGATGTCGTCCTCGCTGCACGCGAAAAGCGGACCCGTCCTGCCAAACCCGGTAATCACCTCGTCCGCCACGAAGAGGATGCCATAAGCGCGGCACCGCGCGCGCATCGCTTTCATCCAGCCCTTGGGCGGCACGAGCACGCCGCCTGACCCTTGGATCGGCTCGGCATAGAATGCGGCGACTCGTTGCGGGCCGCCGATCTCCGCGATCTTCGCATCGAGCGCTGCCAGCGAGGCTGCGATGATGGCATCCTCATCCTGTCCGGCAGGATTGCGATAGACATAGTGCGAGGGGATCGTGTGCTGCCAGCTGAGCGGCAGGCCGAAACCGGCATGGAAGGCGGGTAGGGCCGTCAGCCCGGCGCCGACCGTTGAGGACCCATGATACCCCTGCTCGACGGAGATGAATTGGTCGCGTTGCGGCTCGCCTCGGGCGTGCCAGTAGTAGCGGATGAAACGTACCGAACTGTCGACTGCATCCGAACCACCGAGCGTGAAGTAGACGTGGTTCAGGTCACCGGGAGTCCGCTGTGCCAATTCCGCCGCGAGCCGGATCGCCGGCTCCGAGCCAAGGCTGAAATAGCCCGTTGCGTAGGGAAGCTCATGCATCTGCCTGGAAGCGGCCGCAACGATGCTGTCGTGCCCATACCCGGCATTGACGCACCAGAGCCCGGCGAAACCGTCAACGAGTTGGTGTCCGGAGGAGTCCGTCACCATCGCTCCCTTCGCCGATTTCAGCACCTTGACCCCGGCGGCCTCGTGACCCCGGTAGGAGGCGACCGGGTGGATGAGATGGGCCCGATCGAGCTCAATGAGAGAATTGCTGAGCATCTAAGTCTCCGTTTATCCGAAAGCCTGGCTGGCAAGGGCGAATGTGGTGAGCGGCGCGCCGCTGGATCGCGGAATGACGGGGCGCTGCATGGCAACGCCTTCGTCCACGCGGACGAGTCCCTTATCGGTGAGCCAGAACCCTAATTGGGGTGTCTCGGCGGTATCCACGCGAACGAACTGTCCTTCCCGCTCGGCCATGAAATAAGCGAGCAGAGCCTTCGCGTCGTCGGCGTTTGCGGCCACGACGGGGCCGATCACCTCACCCCTGCCGAAGGCACGTACCGCAGCAAATCCGGCAATCCGGAAGCCATCAACGAGTACCGCGAGGCGACCGACCTTCGCAAGAACACGAAGCAGATCCTCGCGGTCTGCACCGCAGGCGCTTCTGTCGAGTTCGATGATCGCGGATATCTCGCGCGCCTCTGGCGGCCGGACATGCGTGGGAGGCGCGACGCGCCGAACCTGTCCCTGATGCTGGACGATGGTTCCGGTTTCGCGAAAGCCGAGCTTGTGATAGAGCGCCAAACCCTCGCGCGTTGCAATGAGCCTTAGCGCGCGCGATCCCGCCAGAGCGATCACTGCCTCCATGAGCTTGCGGCCCAATCCACGCCCGCGTGCGGCTTCATCGACCAGGACCATGTTGATGGTTGCGACATCGCGCTTGTACGGCGTCATCAGAATCGTCCCGAGCACGGTTGTGGCATTCGCATCCACCGCGACGATTCCCGTGCTCAGAGCGAGTGCAAGTTGCCAGTCCTCGAAGCCGTGCGGCCACTTGGCTTGACGTGAAAGGCGTGTGGCACCTGCGAGATGTTCGGGGCCGAAGGCGATGAGCGAGATGGAGCTCTGCGTCATTGGCTCGTTTCCATTGTCCGGCTCCAGTCTCCTGTGTAAGGGACGGGCAGATCGTCTGAAGGTCACCGCGTGAACGATATCTTCGACTGCAGCCGACGGAAAAGCCGCATCTTATGCCGCACAGGCGCTCTATGCTTGCAGCTGTGAAATCGTGCAAGCGCGCCAGGATGAGGATGATGAGCCATTTTCGCCCGAAATACATAACTTTCGACTGCTACGGAACGCTGACGAACTTCCAGATGGCAGACGCGGCGCAGGATCTCTATGGCGCTCTGCTACCCAAACCGCGGATGACTGAATTCGTCAGAGACTTCGCGGCGTATCGGCTCGACGAGGTTCTCGGCGACTGGAAGCCTTACGCCGAGGTAGTCCACAACGCGCTTGAGCGCGCCTGCAAACGCAATGGCGTCGCCTTCAAGGTCGAGCATGCGCAGCTGGTCTACGACCGCGTGCCGACTTGGGGGCCGCATCCCGACGTTGCTGCCGGCCTCTCCAAGATTGCCAATAAAATACCGCTGGTCATCCTCTCCAACGCCATGAATGTGCAGCTCCCTTCCAACGTAGCGAAGCTTGGCGCGCCCTTCCACGCGGTGTTCACGGCCGAACAGGCTAGATCCTACAAGCCGCGCATGAAGGGCTTTGAATACATGTTTGATGCGCTAGGCTGTGGGCCCGAGGACGTAGCACACTGCTCTTCCTCGTTCCGTTATGACTTGATGACGGCCCATGATCTCGGCATCAAGAACAAGGTGTGGGTTAATCGCGGGCACGAGCCGGCCAACCCATACTACGGCTATGTTGAAATCAGGGACATTGCCGGCCTGCCGGATGTGTTCGGCCTCTAAGCCCACGGATCTGCGGTGAAATACCTCTCCTATTGGCATGACACCGCACCGGCCTTCAGCGGCGGCGCTGAAGGGGCGGTCGAGGGACACTACGATGTTGCGGTGATCGGCGGTGGCTTCACGGGCCTGGGAGCCGCGCGCCAGCTCGCGAAGGCGGGCACCAGGGTTGTTGTGCTCGAGGCCGACCGGGTGAGCTGCGGCGCATCAGGCCGGAACGGCGGCCACCTCAATAACGGTCTGGCTCATAGCTATCTTGCCGCTAAGACGGAGTTGGGCAAGGAGCGAGCTATCGCGCTTTATCATGCGCTCGATGCTTCGATCGACACTCTCGAGGCGCTGATCGCGGAGGAGGGCATTGAATGCAGTTTCCGCCGCGCCGGCAAGCTGAAGCTCGCTTCCAAGCCGAAGCACTTCGATGCAATCGCGCGGAATTTCGAGGCAGTTCATCGCGAGGTGGATCCGGAGACCGCGTTGCTCTCCGGCCAGGATCTAACTTCCGAGGTAGGCTCGGCTTTCTTTGGCGCGATGCTCTCGAAGAAGAGCGCCATGATGCATATGGGACGCTATGGCATCGGACTGGCCGAGGCGGCCAGACGCCGCGGTGCGATCATCTTCGAAAATGCGGCGGTCACCGCCCAGGCGCGGGAAGGGTCGCGCCACCGCCTGACGACGTCGCGTGGCAGCGTCACCGCCGATCAGGTGCTGCTGGCCACGGGCGCCTACACCACGCCGAATTTCGGCTACTTCCGACGGCGCATCGTCACGGTCGGCAGCTTCATCATAGCGACCAGGCCGCTGGACGCGGCCGAAGTCGTAGCCACCATGCCCGGCAACCGTACTTGCGTCAATTCGATGAACGTCGGCAATTATTTTCGGCTTGCGCCCGACAATCGCTTGATTTTCGGCGGACGCGCGCGGTTCTCGGCGACGTCAGATCAGCGGTCCGACGCCAAGAGCGGCGCCGTTCTCACCGACAGTCTCACGCGAACCTTTCCGCAACTCGCCGGCATACCAATCGACTATTGCTGGGGCGGGCTTGTCGACATGACCAGCGACCGCTATCCACGGGCCGGCTACCAAGATGGGTTATGGTATGCGATGGGCTATTCAGGACATGGCGCACAGCTGTCGACCCATCTTGGCATGATCATCGCCGACACCATGCTGGGACGAGAGGATAGAAACCCGATGAAAGGCCTCCGCTGGCCTGCGGTGCCTGGCCACTTTGGCAAACCATGGTTTCTGCCGTTGGTGGGAATGTACTACAAGATGCTCGATCGAATTCAGTAGCTCGGACACTCGAGGCCACCGCGCGGGCCGAACAAATCACAGACTGCGATTTGTCCGTCTCGGTGGCTGCCTGTCCGGGAAGAGGGGCGCGAGCGGCGCCTTCTCCGTTCCGTCGCTGGCTAAGCCAGCCCGCCGATATGGAAGGTTTTCATCTCGAGATATTCTTCGATCCCGATTTGCGCTCCTTCACGCCCCAATCCCGATTGCTTCACGCCGCCGAATGGGGCCACCTCCGTTGAGACCATACCCGTGTTGAGGCCGACCATGCCGACCTCGAGCGCCTCCGCAACACGCCAGGACCGTTTGAGGTTTGTGGTGTAAAAATAAGCGGCAAGTCCAAACGGCGTCGCATTTGCGATGGCGATTGCCTCCTCGTCCGTCTCGAAACGGAAGAGAGGCGCGACCGGTCCAAATGTTTCTTCGTGCGCCAGCACCATATCGGTGGTTGCGTTGGTCAGCACGATCGGCGCCGTAAATTGCGACCCCTTCGGCAGTTTAGCCGGTTGGGTAGCGATGCGGGCGCCCTTGGACAGCGCGTCGGCGACATGGCGGTTGATTTTGCTGATCGACGCCTCGTTGATCATCGGACCAATCGCTACACCAGGCTCGAGGCCCGGTCCCACCGTCATTCCATCGACACGAGCGACAAGCCTGTCTGCGAAGGCATCATAAATGCCGGCCTGCACGAGGATCCGATTGGCGCAAACGCAGGTCTGGCCGCCATTGCGGAATTTTGACACGATCGCGCCTTCGACCGCGAGATCGAGATCGGCGTCATCAAAGACGATGAAGGGGGCGTTCCCGCCGAGTTCGAGACTCACGCGTTTAACGCTGTCTGCGGCACCGCGCATCAGCAGCGAGCCGATGCGGGTCGACCCTGTGAAGGAGATCTTACGCACGGCTTCGTTGGCCATGATCTCGGCGCCGATCTCGGTTGGCAAGCCCGTGACGACATTGATCACGCCGGCGGGGATTCCGGCGCGCTCGGCCAGAACCGCGAGAGCCAATGCCGAATAGGGTGTGAAGTCCGAGGGCTTGATCACGACGGTGCACCCCGCCGCGAGCGCGGGAGCCACCTTGCGCGTGATCATGGCGTTCGGGAAATTCCACGGCGTGATGATACCGCACACGCCCACCGGCTCCTTGAGAACCACGATGCGCCGATCGGCCGTTGGTGACGGGATTGTCGTGCCGCCGATGCGCCGGGCTTCCTCCGCAAACCACTTGACGAAGGAAGCACCGTACCGGATCTCGCTCCTGGCCTCATCCAGTGGTTTGCCCTGTTCGATCGTCAGAATTCGCGCCAGATCATCCAGATGCGCGATCATGAGCCCATGCCAGGCTTCCAGAAGCGCGGCGCGCTCGGCGCTCGTCTTCGCGCGCCAGGCGGGGTATGCCTCGGCGGCAGCGGTAATGGCGGCGCGGGTCTGATCCCGTCCCATGTCTGGTACGGTACCAAGAACAGCCTGCGTCGCCGGCTCGATCACGTCGATCGTCTTGCCCGAGAGAGCCGCCTGCCATTGGCCGCCGATCAAGCCCTGCTGGCGGAAGAGCCCTTTGTCGCTCAGATTGTGCATGTCGGATCCTTGTCTATTGGGAGAGCCTGGAAAGAACTGCTGCGGTGATCGCTTCGGTCCGCTCTTTGCCTTGGACCGTACCGATGCCATGGGAAGTGGTCTTCTCAAGCGCCGCCATGACGCGTGCCGCGGCATCGCGCTCGCCAAGGTGATCGAGCATCATCGCCCCGGACCAGATGGCTGCGATCGGGTTGGCAGTGCCGAGATGAGCGATGTCGGGCGCTGAGCCGTGAACGGGTTCGAACATCGATGGAGCGCTGCGGTCCGGGTTGATGTTGGCGGAGGCGGCAAAGCCAAGTCCACCCTGAATAGCCGCGCCGAGATCGGTCAGGATGTCGCCGAAGAGGTTGGAGGCGACGACGACGTCGAGACTCTCCGGCGCCAGGATCATGCGCGCGGCGAGTGCATCCACGTGGTAGCTCGTGACTTCGACGTCCGGATACTCGGCAGCAACCCGTTGGGTCATCTCGTCCCAGAATACCATCGAGAATCTTTGGGCATTGGACTTGGTGACCGAGGCGAGCTTCTCACGTCTCTTGCGCGCCTGGGCGAATCCGAATCGCAAAACCCGCTCCACGCCAGCGCGCGTAAATACGGAGGTCTCGACCGCCACCTCGTCGCAGGTGCCCTGATGCACCCGTCCGCCAGCACCCGAATATTCGCCTTCGGTGTTCTCGCGGATGCAGAGGATGTCAAACTCGGTTGCCTTCAAAGGGCCGTTGATCCCCGGGAGCAGGCGGTGCGGCCGAATGTTGGCATACTGGGTAAACTCCTTGCGGATCGGCAGCAGGAGTCCATGCAGCGACACGGCATCGGGTACGACCGAGGGCCAGCCGACTGCGCCAAGCAGAATGGCGTCGAACTTCTGCAGCGTCTTGATGCCGTCAGCAGGCATCATCGTGCCCGTTTCCTTGTAGAACGCGCAGGACCACGGAAATCTGGTGCCATTGAGCGCAAACCCCGAATGCTTGGCGGCAACCTCAAGGACCGCCCATGCGGCCTCCGTCACGTCGTGACCAATGCCATCGCCCGGAATGAGCGCGATCGTATAGTTCTTCATGGAGGTTCTAAACCTGAATGAGCACGCTCTTGGAGCGGCGGTTGGCGTGATAGGCCTCGCGGCCGAGGTCCTTGCCGATGCCGGAGCGTTTGTAGCCCCCCGTCGGCAGGATGTGGTCGCGCGATCGGCCATAGCGGTTGACCCACACAGTGCCAGCGGAAATTGCGCGCGTGATCCGCATGACCCGTGAAACGTCGCGGGTAAAGAGCCCGGCGGCGAGACCGTAGGTCGGGTGGTCGGCGAGCGCCAAGGCTTCCTCCTCGGTCGTGAATGTCTGCAGGGTCAGTACCGGTCCGAAGATCTCCTCGGTCATGGCGGGAGAAGATTGATCAACCTTTGCAAGAAGCGTCGGCGCATAGAAATAGCCCTTGCCCTCCATCGGTTCGCCGCCGGCAAGGCACTCGGCGCCCTTTGAGCAAGCTGCTTGCACGAGCGAGTGAATCCTCGTGCGCTGCCTCTCGGAAATGATCGGGGAATAGGTCGTTGCGGCGTCCCAGGTGGGGCCTGCTTGAACGGCTCCCATATGCGCGAGGTTGGCCGCGACGAGCGGCTCGGCCACAACGGCGTGGGCTATGAGCCGCGACCCGGCGACACAGGCTTGCCCGGCATTTGCGAGAATGCTGCCGGCAATCGCAGAAGCGGCCTGATCGAGATCGGCATCGGCGAAGACGATTTGTGGGCTCTTGCCGCCGAGCTCGAGCGTCATTGGCTTGATGCCCGTGCGCGCGACATTGGCCATGATGGCCGCGCCAGCGCCAGTCGATCCGGTGAAGCTCACTTTGGCGACGTCGGGATGTCCCGTCATGGCGGTGCCGGTTGTCTGCCCGTCGCCGAGCACAACGTTGACAAGGCCCGCAGGCACGCCCGCCTTCAACGCCAATTGGGCGAGGAAGATGGACGAAAACGGCGTCATTTCGGATGGCTTCAGCACGACCGCGTTGCCGGCGGCGAGAGCCGGTCCGAGTTTCCAGCCTGCCATGGACACCGGAAAATTCCAGGGTGTGATGGCGCCGACGACCCCGAAGGGCTCGGTCATGATCATGCCGAGATGCTTGTCGTCGGTGGGCACCAGATCGCTGCTCTCCTTGTCGGCGAGTTCGGCGAAGAAACGAATTTGCTCCGCGGTGACCGCGATGTCTCCCGCAACGAGTTGACCGACCGGGCGGGTGGATGAAACCGCCTCGAGTCTGGCGAGCGTCATGGCCTCGCTCTCGATGAGATCGGCCCATCGCCGGAGCACGTTGGCTCGCTCTCGAGGCCGCACGCCGCCCCAGTTGCTCGTCTTCAACGCCTTCCTGGCGGTCTGGACCGCCTCGTCCACGACCTCTTCCGAGGCGATGGGAGACTCGGCGTAGAACGAACCATCCGAAGGGCGGCGCATCGGCAGCAGGCCGTGAGATTCCAGCAGCCGATCGCCGATGAAGTGGCCGATGGGCAGCGAAATCTGGTCGGGATCGAAGCTTAGGCTCATGACACCGTGACGTAGATCTTGCGGACGGTCTCGACGGTCTTCCATACGCCCGTAAATCCGGGCTTCATGACGAAACTGTCGCCGGCTCTGAAGGTAATGGGATCGCCACGGTCGGGCGTAATCTCGACGATACCGGAGATGATGTGACAGAACTCGAAGGTCTCCCCTTTGACGGAGCGTGTCTCGCCCGGGGTCGCCTCCCATACGCCGGTCTGCACCAGTTCACCCTTAGCCACGTCTTGCGCCCAGGTCTTGTAGTCGGGGGCGCCCGCAATGAGCCGCTCTGGCACCGGGCTGGATTCCTTCGGGGCGAAGGTCGGATTAGGATCGATCAATTTCAGCAGCAATTTGGCCTCCTCTCAGTAACCACGCGTCCGATCCACGAGCCCGATGGGATCAAGGCCCGCCTCGTATCGTTTGATGTTGTCGATGACCGACCGCGCGGCGGTTTCCGCCTGCGTTGCGCTTGCCACATGCGGGGTGAGCAGCACCTTCGGATGAGCCCATAAGGCATGATCCGAAGGCAGAGGCTCCGGTTCGGTTACATCGATGACGGCGCCTGCGAGCTGACCAGCGTCCAGAGCGGCCAGGAGCGCGAAGTGATCGAGCTGCGCGCCGCGCCCCGCATGCACGAGCGCAGCGCCCTTCGGCAGCTGCGCAAACAGGTCGCGATCCAGGATCCCTCGCGTGTCCTCGGTGAGAGGCAGCAGGCAGATGAGAATGTCGGTCTCACGGAGCATTTGGCTGAGACCGGCTTGGCCGCAATACGTTGCAACTCCTTCGATCATCTTGCCCGAGCGATTCCAGCCACTCAAGGGAAAGCCGAAAGGCTTCAGGCTTTCCAGCACGGCGCGGCCGAGCACGCCAAGCCCGAGTAGCCCGATTCTCCGGTCGGCAGCCGGCTTCTGTGGCAGGGCCCGCCATTGGTGCCGCCGCTGCAAGTCAAGATAGGCGGGAAAGTTGCGATGGAGCGCCAGCACCGCGAGCGTGACATATTCCTGCATCATCCGGATGATGCCGTCTTCCACCATCCGCACAACCTTCACCTCGGGTGGAATCGAAGTTAGCGGAAATTGATCGACCCCGGCCCCAACTGAGAACAGGATTTCAAGATTGCGATAGCGTTCGAGGGCTTCGGGCACTGTCCAGCTGATGACATAACGCACCAAGTTAGAATCGACCGCGGCCGGATCGATTGCGAACGGGAGGTGCGGAAGTTCGCGAGCGAAGGCGTTGCGAAAAACGGCCCCGCGCTCGGCATCGGAATTGAAGAGAAAAGTCATTGGTCGATCTTGGAGGCACAGAGAATGGCGAGTTCGCCGGATGGAACCATACTAACGAACCCGGGGATCGATTCCCTGCCGAAGGCGATCGCGATTTAGTGGATTGTTTCGTGCGACGGCTGTTTTGAAACGCATTCTGCGGTGACCGATGGTTTATGGTGGTCTTGCCGGGAGCCTTGAAGCCAACCCGGAGTGGCACCATTCGAGCGACGTCAGGCTGATTGCAGAGAGAGATATGAAACGCCGCATTTCCAGTTCGATTACGATCGATGCTTTCGAGGCGCGTGCTGTCGAGATCGATAAGGTCGAACTGGAACAGCTTCACGCGCTCTCGATCGGCGTCGCTTGGCCGCACCGGGCCGAGGACTGGCAGTTCCTTCGTAACATTGGTCACGGCATCGTGGCTCACGATGAAATCGGACGGGTGCTGGGATCAGCCATGTGGTTTCCCCACGGCTCGGATTTTGCCACCGTCGGCATGGTCATCACCTCTCCGCGCCTTCAGGCGCTTGGCGCGGCACAGTGGCTCATGAAGCGCGTTTTTTCCGAGTGCAAGGGACGCAATCTCCGCCTCAATGCTACGCGTGCAGCGCGCAAGCTCTATCTTTCGCTCGGTTTCCGCCCCGAGAGCACCGTCTACCAACGTCAGGGCGAGGCGCGCCGGCCCGATGAGATGCCCCGTCCTCCGGAAGGGGCCGAGCTGCGTCGTCTGGACGAGGCGGACCTTGCGGCCGTCGCTGAACTCGATGCGCAGGGGTTTGGCGCATCCCGCGTGGAGCTGCTCATGGCTCTCTTGAAGCAATCGATTGGGTTCGGGCTCTATCGGCACGGCCGCCTCGAGGCCTTTGCGCTTTGCCGCCCATTCGGGCGGGGCCATGTCGTAGGTCCCGTGGTGGCGTCAAACGACAAGGATGCGACCATGGTAGTTGCGCCGCATGTGACTGCTAATGACGGGGAGTTTCTGAGGCTCGATACGCACCTCGCCGACGGCGAGTTCTGCTCCTTCGTGGCTCGCTCAGGCCTTGCTGTTTTCGACACCGTTACGACAATGTCGCTGGGAGGAGACTTCCGTGATCCCAACGAACATTCTGGAAGCATGCCCGTAACCTACGCGCTGGCAAGCCAGGCGCTTGGTTGAGATCCATCATTGGTTGCTGGCAACAGCGTGCCTCCTTACTCCGCGTTACGTTGTCTTCGGATCGCGCTATCGGTGATCAGGCCGAGCGGTGCGACGACAATTTGCCTTTCGCTAGTTGCTTGATGGCATTGCTCTTGCGAACGGGCCATCGGCCCGACAGGCTTTTGTCGGAGGCAAAACCTCCTTTTCGACGGTAGCTCAAATGGTGGGTTTTGGCCCAGGAAGGTCGAAAATGCTTCATCTTTCAATGGGGATTGACTGACACTCTCTCCGCCATATCCCCTGCTGCACCCTTCGTACCAACGAGATACCGCGCACAGGCCTATTGGTACAGGTCGACTACGTGCGCGTCGTAGATCTGGATATTGGGGCGAGCAAATCGGACATCTGCGCGATCAGTGTGGTCACCATTTCGGAGGTAGCGCTCGGTGTGTTTGGTCGCCGAACGACCATCTTTAGGATTTTTTGCGCTCCTGACATCGCTCGAATTCTTCGTCGAGCGATGAAGGACGGCCATCAACCACTCAAAGAGGCTAGAGGGCGTTCCGTCGGGGCCGATAGCGAAACTCTATAGCTGTGAGCGTCACGCATCTTGCGGCGCGGCTGCGCCGGCGGTCCGTCGCCGTGCCGGCAGGAAAAATCCGGCGATCGCGCCGGCCAACGACAGCGTTGCGGCGAGGATCATCGCAGCAGCAAATCCGCTCTCGAAATGCGCGGCCGAATCGACCCCGCCGTTGGCCGAGAAGTTCGCCACCAGCGCAGCGATGCCGAACATGCCGCCGAGGAAGCGGCCCATGTTGAAGACGCCGGACGCCTTGCCCATTTCGGCCACCGCGACCGAGCTCAGGATGGCGTTCTGCGCTGCTGGCATCGCCATCGAGACTCCGACGCCGGCCAACACCAGCGGCGCGACCAGAGCGGAGTAGGGAACCGTGGGGCTCACGATCTCAGCGATCCAGCCAAGGCCGATCGCCTGCATCAGCAATCCCGTCACCACCAGCGGTCGCTCGCCGAACCTGTTGACAACCGCGCCGGCCACCGGGGCGGTAACGAACAGCGTCGCTGTCCAGGGCAGCAGGCGAAGTCCGGCGCCGAAGGCGTCGAAGCCCAGGGTGGTCTGCAGGAACTGCGGCAGCAGGAACAATACGCCATACATCGCGGCGTAGAACAGGACGCTTGCGGACATGCCGGAGGCGAGGGCGCGCGATGCAAACAGCCGCATCGGCACCATCGGCGCGGCCGCGCGCAATTCCCAGAACACGAAGCCGGCTGTGAACACCAGGCCTGACATCAGCGTGCCCATGACCTCGGCGCTCGCCCACCCCACAGCGTTGCCGCGCAACAGGCCCCAGACCAGCGCCAGCGCCGCGAGGGCGACGAGCGACAGTCCGGGGATGTCCAATGCGGCGGCCGGTCCGAAGCTTTCGCGCAACCGTGCCAGCACCAGCCCGATCGCGATCAGGCCGATCGGCAGGTTGATCCAGAAGACCCAGCGCCAGCCGAGGTGTGCGGTGATGAAGCCGCCGATGGCCGGGCCTATGATCAGCGCGCATCCGGTGATGCTGCTGAAAATGCCGAGCGCGCGGGCGCGCTCCTCCCGGCCGAACGTGCCGCTCAGGATCGCCATCGCCAGCGGCATCACCAGCGCGGCGCCGGCGCCCTGCAGCGCGCGGGCGGCGATTAGCGCGGTGGCATTGCCTGCGAGCGCACAGGCCGCCGATGCAACGGCGAACAGGGCGATCCCGGCCGCGAACATGCGGCGGCGACCGAAGCGGTCGCCGAGCGCGGCGCCGGTCAAGAGCAGTACAGCAAAGGTCAGGTTGAAGGCGTTGACGGTCCATTGCAGCGTCTCGACCGGGCTGCCGAATTCGGCGCGGATGGCCGCGAATGCCGTCGTAATGATCATGGCGTCCAGCGCCATCATGAAGGATGCCAGCGCGGTGACGCCAAGCACCCAGTTCTGCTCGGCGCGATTGGTCGGGGTCTGCATCGCCCTCTCTCCGTGTGTCGCGCCACCCTGTCGCGGCGCGTTCTGCGGGCTAGACGAGGCCGGAGGGGCAAAGGATGCGCCCAGAAATAATTTTTTCCGGGCCGTATCCTTCGGCTGCCGGCAAACGTCCTAGGGGTGACGCGGCCACTTACTCGAGCTTGATCAGGAAAAGTGGGGCACCGGTTTTCCGAGAAGATCACGCTAAGAGAGAGGCGGACCGCGATAACGCGATCTAGGTCGCAACATGAGCAAGGAGCGCGCGATGAGAAGGACCCTGATCAGATATAAGGCCAAGCCGGAGCTGGCCGACAGGAACGCCGAGCTGGTTTCAGCCGTGTTTGCGGAATTGAAGGCGGCCAGGCCGGACGGCGTGCGCTATCTGACGCTGCGGCTGGAGGACGACACCTTCGTCCATTTTGTCGAGGCCGCGGCCGAGGACGGTTCGAGCCCGATCCCGAAGCTCAAGGCGTTTCAGGCGTTCCAGGACGGCATCCGCGACCGCTGCGCGGAGCCGCCGCTGGTTCGTGATGTGAGGGTCGTCGGCAACTACCGTATGCTGGACGAGTCCTGAACAGGCGAGGCGGAGGAACAATGGCGCCAGACCCACTGGGCACCATCGATATTGAGGCCCTGCTGGCGGGGATGCGACCGAAGCTGCAGGACGTGGGAGAGTAACGCGCAGTTACCTTGCCCGGCCGCAAATCAAGATGGCACAGCGCTGGTCGACGTCCGTTCTGCTGCCAAGCCGAGAATGAGGGACGTATCTTGCCCGACCGCCGCTCCTGCTTCGCCATTGAGATCGATCCTGCCTACGTGGACGTCGCGGTGCTTCGGTGGCAGGCCTTTACGGGCGAGGATGCCAGGATCGACCAAGACGGGCGATCGTTTGCAGAAGTAGCCGCCGAACGGCGGCGCGAAAGCGCCGGCTGATGGGACGCCGAGCACACAAGCCCGACCCGGCACTGCGCCGCCAGGTCGAAGCCATGGCGGCCTACGGCATCCCCGAGGACAATATCTCCCGGGTGAGCGATTGGTGATAACCGCTGGCCTAAACTTAATTGTCGTTCCAATTGACTCCACTTGGACGCGGCGTAGCCTCGCCAGCGGATCGCGAGCTAGGCTTCCCACGCCAGCAGAGCCAGAACGGGTCGCTCCCGCCAGCGCCAGTCGAAGTGGGCCGGTTCCACGCGTAGGTGCACCAGAACGGCGCTGGTAACAGCGCCGTTTCCTATTGGGCACCCGGCAGCAGCGCGTTCAGCTCGTCGCCTCGGTTGGCCGGGGCAGGCCACTGTAGCAACGAAGTGGCTCCGAGCCTGTTAAGCATTCGCGGCAGGTCTCTCTCCTCAGATGGCCCCCGCCGTCAGCGGTCCCGCCACTTGCAAGCCGCAGCTTTCGCAAATATCGCCGTAACAATCCCGACTAGTGTCGCGTATTGCCCTGCCAACGGGCCAGAGAAGGGCATGTGGCGCGGTGCGAGCGTCACGCGGCCTACGGCGACATCAGAAAGAATTCGAACGTTGAACTGCCTGTGTGCGCATGTCGCAGAGCGGCAGGGAAAGAAGGGAATTGTCTGCGCTGCTGCAACAAGAAAAGAGCAATGACATTGCTCTGAATTGCCCTACGACCAAACGGCATACGGTGGTATGCACTTTGGACATGGAGCAGGCGATTGCATATGTCAGGGCTTCTACGCAACGCCAGCACCGCTCCGGCCTAGGCATCGAGGCCCAGCGGACCGTCATCGACCGCTTTGCTGCTACAGAATCCCTCAAGATTGCAGCCGAGTATGTGGAGGCCGAAACCGGGAAAGGGTCCGACGCCCTGGACCGGCGCCCTCAATTAGCGGCTGCCCTGGCCGCCGCTAAGGCCGCGAAGTGCAGCGTAGTTGTGGCCAAGCTCGACCGCCTATCGCGCGACGTGGCATTTGTCGCAGGTCTAATGGCCCAACGCGTACCGTTCATCGTCGCAGAGCTTGGCCGGGATGCCGATCCATTCATGCTGCATCTTTATGCCGCGTTGG
>Ga0137407_10000703_pt1 | contig 22118 bp, 22 predicted proteins | sample CZOMad2_2_16fung_FD_108410 | JGI IMG/M metagenome (GOLD analysis project Ga0137407, IMG submission 108410) | Vadose zone soil fungal communities from Angelo Coast Range Reserve, California, USA - CZOMad2_2_16fungal (Illumina Assembly) | ecosystem: Environmental > Terrestrial > Soil > Vadose... | reverse complement strand
TTATGACAAATATTTTAATGCGCTCTTTGCCCAGTACCAGAAGCATGGTGCAAAGTTGCCGCCGGCATAAATGATCAACGAAGGGAGGGCACCCAGTTGGACACAGCACTGACTCCGGAACTAGGACCGAAGATAGGTCTTCGCGTACGCTGCCACAGACGGATTGACCGCCCAGTCGCCAAACCTTGCACGGCGTGTGATTCGCTCCCGAAATCCAGGCAAAGAGTGAATTCCCAATGTAGAGAAAGATTTGTTGTTTCAGGCGATTTCCAGAAACGCGGTGACTTTATCATGCTGATGGTCGCCGATGTTCACGAATCTGCTAGATGCCGGCAACAAGAGCAACGAAGGCGGAACATGGTCTTCGAGATTGGTGCCAAACTGCCGTCTGCCTAACCCATGCTATGAGGTGCGGTTGGTTTTTACACGTGGAGAAAAACTAATGGACACAACCTTGCGCGACAACCTGAGTCTGCTTGCTGACGCCATTCTGCCACTGGAAACATGGTTGGGCGGTACGCCAGGCCAACGAACCAATGTGCTGGCTCCCTGGCGCGGGCCGTTCACGCCGCACCTCACCACACGAGACCTGGGATTGCTCGATTTCATCGAACGGCAGATCGCCGATAGTTCGGTTGACGACGCCCTTGCCCGGAAATGGGAACAAGTCGAGCGCCACCCCTTGGCCGTTTTCGACTCGCTTCCAGAGAAGGGACCGGCGTGGCGTGCCGAGCGCCCCCCCTTGGCCGAGAAGCCCACCTTCGCTTTGGTTAAGAGCGAGAACGTCGAGGTGATTCTGGATCGTGTTGGGTTCTCCGCAGATAAGACCCCGATTGGGCGAGCGTCGTCCCGTCGGGAATTCTATGGTCATGCGTTTGCCGCCTTCACGGAAGTGGTAAGCACCCAACCCCCGTCCGATTGGGAACAGTTTCGCGACAGGCTCCTCAGCGACGACCCGACCTTGAATTGGCCTGTCGGTTGCCCGGTGTCCGCCGGACGTTTCGTCCGGCAGTTCGCCAAGGACCTGCTGTACGGACTCTTGGGCATGCACGACCAGCCGGCGAGCCTCCAGGCGACGGCCGTGCTGGCCGAACTTGGCCAACATCGGCGTAAGGGGAACTCCTATTCGACGGAAAATGCCAGAGCCGCGGTCGCCGCTTTGGAATTGCGTCTTCGAACCGTTAAATCGGCAATTCAGTCTCCAGAGTCTCGGGGGAATCATGATGACCTATGATTTTGCAGTGGTGGGCAGTGGCGGCGGTGGCGGCACTATCAGTTGGCTTTTGGCCAAGGCAGGCTTCAAGGTCGCACTCCTTGAGCAAGGACCCGATCTGCACCGAGAGTTGGAGCAGGCCGGAGAGGCCGCCGGGGAGGCTTACAACGCGATCGTCCACGACGAATACCGATTTCGCCTCCGCAACCCACGCATCCACCGGCGTCCTCGCGGCACCTACAACACGCGCGCCGAAGTCGTCGGGCAGACAGCGACAACTTTCTTTCGTGACCTGATGGGCGGCTGGACTGGATCTACTCTCGGAGGGGGCACAGTCATTTGGGGGACATGGGGGCTTCGGCCGTTCCCGCTGGATTTCCAACTCGCCACGTTCTTCGAGGCGCTAAAGGCAGAAGGTCAACTTGGTGAGATGGACGCAGGGTACTCGGTCGTCGATTGGCCGATCGCCTACAGAGAGATGGTGCCGTTCTTCAACGTGGCTGAAGCGTTGTTGGCGGTTTCCGGGAGCCGGGATGAAGTCTTCGAGAGTGTTCGACGGAGCGCTTGGTTTAACCAACTAAAAGGACTTGCCGGATTCGGCGCGGAGAGCGATTATCACCCGGCGATGGAGTATCCACTTCCCCCGTACCCGCGAACGCCTGTGGGCCATTTGGTGTACGAGGGTGCAGAGCGCGCAGGCATGTACCCCTGCGCTCTGCCCGTATCGATCGTCAACCCCGGATCCGGCCCTTACCAAACGCGCGCTAAAATTGCGCAGGCGCTGGCGCAGTGGGGACCGGGACCGCGTCCAGGTTTCTGGCAAAAGACGGCGGAAGATCTCTGGTCTGACCGGGTAAGGACAGCGTGCAACATGTGCGGCTTTTGCGGCGAATACCTGTGCTGGGGAAAAGATGGTCCCAAATCCGGTACGCTCGTTTCCACACTCCGGGAACTCAAGGAAGACTTGCCAGATGCGACAGTCATTTGCAACGCTCGCGCTTACGAAGTTCTGTATGACGCGAAAACCCAACGGGCGACAGGTGTCGCCTACCTTGATGTTACCAATCCAGACGAGCCCCGCCGCGAGGTGCTTTCGGCTAAGCACGTCATCGTCTCATGCGGAGCTGTCCAGACAGCCCGTCTGTTGCTGATGTCAGGCCCACCTGGCGGCTTAGGGAATAGTTCCCGCCAATTGGGGAGAAACGCGATGTTCCACCTTTTCGGCCTCGGGATGGCCGCCATTCTCAAACCGAAGTATCAAGGGCTTCTGCATTCCGAGTTCGGACCGACCGGCAACACGGCGACATACGCGAATTACCTTGTCAAGGACGACGCGGGCAAATGGTACAAAGGCGGTATCTTCGCCAGCACTGCCGCCAAAAATCCCCTGGAAAATGCTGTGTTGGGAGCCACCGACAAGGACTCGGCCAAGGCTGTACTGGGTATGAAGTTGCTCCAGAGGATGGACACCTACGCGCGAAGATTGGAGTTGCGTATCACAGGTGACGATCTGCCGCGCAGCGACAATCGAGTGGACCTTGATCCGATCTACGTGGACGAATTCGGATTCCCCGTCGCGCGGGTTACCCGATCATTTGGGCAGCACGAAGGCGCCGACCAGACTCAGGGAATGCAGAAGATCGTCCTGGAGCAAATGAAAAAACTGTTCGCCAGTCATGTGCAGCAAGGTGTGATTGATGAGCTTCAGCCCGGTGGAGCGCTTCTGGATTTGATCGGGGACCATCAGATGGGCACCTGCCGGATGGGGGAGGATCCGAAGAAGTCAGTGTTGGATCCGTATTGTCGAATGCACGACGTACAAAATGTTTTTGTCGTGGACACCAGCTTCATGCCAACTGGTTTTGGCGTCAACCCGATGGTGACCGTTGTGGCAAATGCGTTGCGGGTGGGCACATGGATCGTGGAGCAGTCGAAGCGTGGGAAGGAACTGGCTTAACTCACGCAGAAGGAAGGCGAGTTGAGCCTGCTGCTAACTTCGATGAGCTGGTTGAATTAATGTGTCCCTGCGGATGGGTGAAAGGGCACGCGATCAGCGTGTGCCCTTTAAGAAGCGAGCACGCCCAACAAGTCACTGATGATGATGGTCGGACTCGGTTCTGCTACCTGAACCATGTTGAAGCCCCGTTTTTGGATGCGCCTCTTTAGTCATTCCTTCAGGATGAACGTGGACACCCGTCCGCGCGAGAAGGGGCAAATGTGCCTTAAGCGCCTGCTGAACCTGCATCGCGATTTCATGGCCCCGCTCCACCGTGATTTTTGGCTCAACAGCGATCGTGACTTCACCCAACAGGCGATGTCCCAACCAGCGCGCCTGAACCTCTGTGATCTGTGCTCCCTCCACGTGGCCCGCGGCGCGTTTCAATTCTTCGACGATCTTCGGGTCTACGCCGTCCAACGCCCGCACCAAGACCTCTTTGGCCGACTGCCAGACAATTCCCAGGATCGCTATTGTGATCAGGAGGCCAATGATTGGGTCAGCCTTGGGATAGCCGAGCCGGACGCCAACCGCTCCAACCAGCACAGCCAGGCTGGTCCATCCGTCGGTGCGGGCGTGATAGCCGTCAGCAACAAGAGCTGCGCTCCCGATCTCTTTACCAACCTTGATTCTGAAAATTGCGACACCTTCATTGCCCAGGAAGCCGATGATGGATGCCGCAACTACCGCGCCAAGGTGAGTTACCGCTTGCGGGTGCATCAAGCGGTGAATGGCTTCGTAAGCGGCTACAACCGCACTGGCAAGAATAATAAGAACAACCAGGATGCCGGCAAAGTCTTCAACCCGCCCATAGCCGTAAGTGAAGCGGCCGGTCGGCTTCTTTTTGGAGAACACAAAAGCGACCGCCAGTGGAATTGCGGTGCCGGCATCGCCAAAGTTGTGGATCGTATCTGCCAATAAGCTCACGCTGTTGGACAAAAGAACGATGGCAAGTTGAATGGTTGCGGCAGCGAACAGGACGACAAACGACCACTTTACCGCCCACAATCCACGGTCTGAAGAGGCAATGGAGGGATCGATGCCGCCGTGGCTATGGCCATCGGGGCCGAGATCAACTGTTGAATGGTCTGAGTCAATTACGGCCAAATCGCACCCCCTTCTATCAGCCAGCAACAAAATCATACATCGCGCTCCAGGCCCGGGCTTTCGGTGCGCCCTACCCGGAACTGCCGGTCAGTTCAACAGTTCGGAGTGATCTATAACGAAGCTCACGTACCACGCAACTGTCACGCCCACCAAGAGCAATAAGAGAATCAGCGCTAGCAGTTCCTCTGTTAGCGAGAGTATCCAATTCAACTTCATAAATGAACTGATGCTAGCGGACTTCTGACAATCTAAAGAGATGCCGTGATTGGACGCAAATGGAAGCGTTAACGGCGACAATTTGAGAATCTCCACCTTCTTGGCCCGCCATTCTCCGGCCGAATCCTGTCTTGCGGTGACGCGAACCTCCTGGCCGGGCATGATGCATTCGGAATTGCAGGGTCGTCGCGATCTGACGGAAGAGGGCAATGTGACGATTGCGTGCTCTACTTCAACCCGGCGCACTAATTTGTTTCGGCCCTGCACAAAAATCCAGCCACGATGTTCAGGCTCGGTGACCGGTGGATCAACCACCTTGCCCCGAAAGACTCCGTCTGCGGCTATAGCAACGGATGGAAACATAAACATTGCTGCGATACATAGCCTCAGAAGAAGCTGCAGAGCCGTTTCGAATGCTCGTAAGCTAACCGCATTCGAGACCGTCTTCAGATGACACGAGTCCATCACCACTCCAGATACAGTAAAACCGCCAGAAACGCAAAGCCACTAGCCACTAAGATGCCAGCAACAATTCCCAGCCTCCGGTGGCCGGACCATTCCTCAACAATTTCCGCCATGCCCATAAATACGTCAACCAACACCCTCAGGAAAACGAGAGCGACAATGATGAGGCCAACTTTGAGAATTACAGGGTGAGGCGTCTTCATTGGCGCGCAAATCTCCCTCGGGTAGGACGACACAACACTGTCGCCCCGAATAACACGCTTGACGACGCCGACACCTCTGCGTGTGCACACTGTAAGTTCATAAACACCGAGTCGAAAACCACACCCGCTTGGCTATGTTCTTCCGAGTGCAGCAACCAGAACTGCGATCAGCAATACGACACTCACAACCAATACAAGGAAGACCAAGAAAATCCGGTCTATTTCGTCTTCCAGCGCTTTCGCCTTCTTTTTTTTCAAACTCATGCGTAATAAATGTGACCCGGCGTGTCTCTGGCACAGTCTTGAGAGCCTCTGAGCCATAACGCCGCAATACCTCCGACAAGTGCAAATGGCACATTGCAGAGCACGAGAAGGGTCTGTTTGATGGAGCCGAATGTCAGTTGGAGCAGGGCCACAATGATGGCCAGCGAGAGAGGAACAACCAAAAAAAGGCGCTTTGTGGCACGCTGCTGGTTCTGGAACTGGTCGCCACCTGGGGCGCTCCGCGTATTCACGGAGAACTCCTGAAACTGGGATTCGACCTCTCTGAACGAACTGTGTCTCGTTGGGTACAGAAAGCTCCGAAGAACCCAGAACCAGTAAGACGTTGGCAAGCCTTCATTGACAATCACCGCGAAGCCATCGCTGCGATGGATTTCTTCACGGTTCCAACAATCACCTTCGGCGTCCTGTACTGCTTCTTCGTGATTTCTCATGACCGGCGGCGAATTTTGCACTGTAATGTCACTCGGCACCCGACTGGACTCTGGATCACACAACAGCTCCGCGAGGCCTCTCCTTATGATGACAAGCACAAGTATCTGATTCATGACCGCGATGCCAAGTTTGGAGAAGCAGTGAACGAGGCTGTAAGTGCAATCGGCTTGTCGCCCAAGAAAACATCATTTCGTAGTCCCTGGCAGAACGGGATTGCAGAGCGCTGGGTGGGAAGCTGCCGTCGGGACTTGCTGGACCATGTGATTCCTCTCAGCGAACGTCATCTGAAACGCCTGCTGTCAGAATACATCCGTTATTACCACGTAGACCGAACTCATCTGGGATTGGAGAAAGATACACCGCATCCAAGGCCAGCCGCAAAATCAGCTCGGCCCTTTAAGGTTGTGTCATTCCCCAGACTCGGTGGCCTGCATCATCGTTACGACCTGGCTGCCTAGCATCGGTCGATTTGCGACTGTGTATTCTGGAGAGTTCAGGGAAAAGTCTGTCCGAAAACGTTTCAACACGTTCGACTCTCTCTTGCTGGGAGCTCGAATGCAGTATCTGTACTTCCGTGATCTCCAAATTCAGCCTATGCACGTCCACAATGTGTTCCGCCAACGGTGCGTTTTCAATTTTGGCGAGGCACAATAGTGATTTGATGGTCAATCTCACATTCATCGATGGTGAACTCGGAAATTTCCGTGTGATGATCCCCAACCAGTCGATCAAGCTGAAGACGACTGGCGGAGCGCAGAAAGAGCGCGAGAAGAACAAGCTGAGGGTCACGTTCACCTCAAGCGGAAAGATGGGAATACTTTCCCTGTCAACATTCGCTACCACGCGATTCAATACAACGGTTGCAGGGCGAGATTCGTGATCGTCACTCCAGGCGTTTTAACTGCGGCAGAATAATACCCCTACAACCGATGTCGATCACGACCGTGCCAGGGTGATTCAGCAGCGGTATCGAATCCTGCACCTGAAACTGGTAGCCACGGTACGGGACATCGTGTGGGACATAGCGAACCTGCAAGCCGCAAAGCATCCAGTGACCTTCGCCGAGGCTTTGCGCCGATTCGTATTACAATTTCGCCCAGCCGTTCAAATCCAAACAATAGAGAGAGAACACCCCCAAATGGACACAGCAACTATCATCGCGGAACTGGAAGCAGAGCGTGACCGCCTCGACAGCGCCATCGCGGCCCTTCAAGGAAATCATGGCAGCCGCATCAGGACAGCATCGGGCAGGCCAGATGGCCGGAAGCGGCGACTGTCGGCAGCCGCTAGGAGGAAGATAGGTGAAGCCATGAAGAAGCGTTGGGCGGAGCGCAAGAAGAAGGCAGCGGCCTGATCTCACCTGCCCGCACGCGTCACTGCTAAAAAAGGCCAGAGTTCACAAAAAGGACTCTGGCCTTTATTCTTGGCGCGCCAACATTTTCGTCATCTGTCACATTCAATAAGCGGCCATCACGGTTCGCGTCAATAACACCGAATCACTCACCACTGCGACGAGCTTGGACCTGCGAATGATTTCCTCCCGTCGTAGACCTATCGCCGCAGCGACGCTGGCCGCTATAGGAGGCGCGGCGTACCACGGATAATATTCTTCCCGGGCCGAAGCGAGGTAGGCGAAGTTGCGAAGGGGCGGCGGGTCCATCCAATATGGTGCATTGGAGGAGCCCGCTCACCGTCTCGAAGGTTGGTTTCAGTTGGCTAGAACGTAACCGATTTGGGACTCCATCGTACCGAGCCCTTCGCAGTTAGAAGCGTTGGACGCGAAGTGTGACTGCAATGTGCTGTCATAGCAGCGATACAAAGGCAAGGTGTTCGCTGGCGGGGTGCCATTCGGATAAGCCCAGCCCGCGGTGCGGACCAGGTCATAGGCCGTGTCGCAGGAACCGGACGTGAGTATGTGGTCCGGATGGCCGGCCCAGTTGGTGTGGCTCTGGCAATCGACAATCTTAATCCACGACGCGTCGAGCTGCTTGGTCATCAGATAACCGAATCCGCCCTGGTAGGCGAACGACGAGAAATTTCCCGGTACCGGCCCGGTGGTGGACCAGCGCTCCCCGGCCGAGGAATTGAACCAGCGGCTGACCTCCACTCCCACCTGTGGCGACTGGGGCGAACCCATCAGCGTAACCGAAACGTCCCTTGCCCCGAGATAGCGGTTACTGCTCAGTGTTCCGTTGGGCGGAACCCAGGTGAACCACAGCTGGAACCCGCTCGACCAGCGGCGGTTCCCGTCCGTGGAGTCGATGGCCGAAGGATATGCCAGCAGTTCGTTGGGCGAGCTGCCCCACACGTACGCGTCCTGGTAAACGATGGGCTCGTTGATCCTGGTGAAGTTGACCCAGTCCGAGGCGAGCGACATCTTCACGCCGTGGAAGCTGCTGTCCTCCGACTGCAACAGCACCTGATATCCCGGGCTGGTCCACAAGGAGATGCCTGACCCGATATAGCCGATCCCGGTATCCTGCGTGCTGAACGCAGACCCGTTCCACAACCCATTAAAATACTTCACCCAGTTGCCGGGGTAGGGATTACCGAGCGGGGCGCGCGCGATGATGGTCTGGTGATCGCTGCCGCGCAGGCAGTACAGGTAATGGAATGAGGTGTCATTCACGGCCGTACAGTCACCCATTCCGGTTTCGCCACTGCCGCTGTCATTGCGGTCGAGTATCTGACCTTGAATCGTCCAATTGTGCCCCTGATCGGTGGATGTAGCCAGCGCCATGGATTTATGTGTTTGGGGATAAGGGCAGGTATGTTCGGCGTGGTAAAAGCCGAAGAGGGTTCCTCCCGATTGATAATTGTCGTTCAACCAGCGGCCGCATTCATCGAAGCTGCCGCTTGCTCCTCTGGACAGCACCTGCGTCAAGGCGCCTCCCATGTCCCATGTGTGCACGCCATCCATCGACATGGTAACGCCGTTCGCGCTGAAGCCGCGGAACCCGCCGCCGCTCAGCGCCACTTCGTTGAAATAGTTGTCAGCGATCCTGTTTGAAGGATCTGGCGTTCGAATCAGCCATGGACGCCCAACACGGACTTTTACGCAGTTGACGCAAATCTGGCCATAGGAAACTCCGGCCAGGACGACCGCGAATACTAAAGCTTTCAGCATTCGATGCATGTGACGTACCTCTTTCTTTTCCCTTGGGATCGTCAGCGGCCGCCCGTGGCAAATACTCGCAGGCAGCTATGACAACTCACGAGATTCGGAGTTTGCGTGGGAAGTTGGCTATTTGAGGTAGAGCCGCGCGATTAAATTTTGCTATCGATGTTCCAAAATGGAACTTTTCTAGCCGCTCGCATCAAAGGGGTGAATGGCGAAAGGGCTTGGGAAAACCATCCCGGTGGACCGACACGTAGCAGCAGATACTTCATGACGGCTTAGTCGCACAAGGACCGGCAGCGGTGAGTACACGGTGAGATTGGACGACAACCCAAATGTGGTGTCTTGTGTCCAGTCAAATTGGATGGAATCCATTCAGCCGAGCAACCCACTCGCAGGAGGCCACATCCAGTGAATAATCAAGCGCCCGGCAAGAAAGTGGTTGACAGCCATTAGGCTCGAAGCGTAATTAAATTAGGGAAAAGGATGGTGAATAATGGAAGGTCACAACGATCGCCAGGAGTTTGCGGGACGCATATCTGGCAGGTTTGCAACTTTGACGAGAGTGGTTAGGAAATAGATTGCAAAAGCAAACAACGTGCTGCGTATGCGAGGTTAAGGCTCTGCTGTTCCGCTCGTCGTAACTCCTTATTTCTCGAGTGTATATGATTTTGTAATTGTAAAAAGCCTCAAAGAACTGCGCACTTCAAGACTTCTCAGGGGCGGGCCGTCTAGGATCACTATACCTTGCGATACTGATTAGTGCTCTTGGCTTCGGCCCAGTGGGTCAACCCATCGCTATCAGGTACAACAATTTGAAGGGCAGCGATTTAGGCTCGTTCAACTAAGTCGGGAACCCTTTCCTGTATATGAATTTGTAGCCGCCAAATCCTGACAATTCAATGTAATTCCTCAGGGAGCCTAACCATGGGATGCGGCGAAGTCGCTCACAGGCGAGACGTTTTCAACTGAAGCCTTCTCGGTTTTTCCCGGTCGGCTCGGAAGGAGTAATCGTTTAATCCTGCTCAAGAACCAAAGATCCCACTCTTCTGAGTCCCCCTCGCATGGTTGTTCTGTTGACGAACCTTAAGCTCTTTTAATCTTTGCGGAGGGAAACGCGAGTCGGCACACTTTGAAATCTGCGAAACCTTGTTGTTCGTAAGTTTGTTAGTTAAGTCTAATGACTTACCTCAATTGAGAAAAACAAAAATCTGTTCACTTTTGAACAGATTTTGTAAGTCACTGAGTTAAACTATCCTTTTGTCTGAGAGGATATGAAGTGTTCATTATAAGTAGAACTAGGGTGCCTGTTGTCAAAACCGCACTTCATGGCATCTATCTTTCAGTTCGTAGATGATCGTCTTAATACTGGTCAACAGAGGAAGAGGGGGCAGCAGGACTAGGAGGCTAAGCCTTGCATATCAAGCTCTCGAAGCCTGCGAGGATGAACCAGCGGTGCTACCAGGTGGCGGCCCAACATAGCGTCGGACGACAAGCATGCCGGGTTTTCTCTGACGCCTTCGGCCTTCACGGACTAAGGGGACATCATGAATGACGTAGACCTACGCTAGGAGTTGGGGCCCCGATAAATAAGGTTTTTAGTTTTTTAGTCATGCCGGTCCCATCCCGGCACGACTAAGACAGGAGGAGTGCTTATGGGCGTGAAGTTGTCCTCACGGGTTTGCTGCTGATTTTCATGCAGCCCAATCTGGTTCAACCGGACAGAATCCAGCAGCTCGCCGCGCAATCCAGCTACATTTTTCGCGGCACAGTAGTGCGCATCAATGCGACTACAGTTCCGATCATTCCTGCCAGTGAGACTACTGCTGTCGTATATGTGGAAGAGGTAATCTCAGGCAAGGACCTTGCCGGCATAGTGAAGCAAGAGATCACGATACAGATGCGGCAGCCGAATAGCCTGCAGCCCAAGCAGCAGGTCTTGTTCTTCGCCAACCCCATTGCTTTCGGAAAGAGTGTGGTGGTGCAGGAAGTAGGACATTTGCCTTCCGAAGGTAGCGGAAGCTCGGCGGGGTTAGCCCAAATGAAAGCTGAGCTTCCATTGCGGCAGCGCTTGGCCCAGGCGGATGTGATTGTTCAGGCGCGCGTCATCAGTGCTCGCCCCTTGCAGAAGGAACAAAGGCTGTTGCCTTCAGAGCACGATCCCGAGTGGGCAGAAGCAATACTGGAACCCGAGACCACCATGAAAGGGAACGTTCCAAAACGCGTTAGTCTCTTGTTTCCGCTTAGCAATGACATCGCTTGGTTTGCTTCACCCAAGCCGAAAGCAGGAACCGAAGCAGTATTCCTGTTGCAACGGCCAGAAAAATCGTTACGGCCGGAGATGCTGCGGGGCATCGCGGCTATGGCCGCAACTGTTGGGACAGAACGCTTCACGGCGTTACATCCTCTCGATGTTCACCCCAAAGAGCAAATACAACATATTAAAGCCTTATTGGCCCAGTAGTTTCATTTTACTGTGGAGGATTCTAATGAGTATCCTGGGTATTTTACTTCGTCGGAACGGGGCCCTGTTCGGCATGGCGTTGGCCTTGGCGACAGCCCACGCGCAAGTTCGCTTGGTAAACATGATTCCGCCATCGTGGAGTGCAGACATCAACCAGGACAGTGAGACGACGATTGCCGCGAACCCGGCAGATCCGCAGCAACTCGTCGGCTCTGCCTTTACCTGGGATAACACTGCCGGGGCGACTACCTGGCCGCCACATATGACAGGCAGCTATGCACCCATCTATGTCTCTACTGATCGTGGACAGACTTGGAGCCTCGTCTTCAATGTTCCAAGCACAGCAGGCGGAACACTCCCGACCGGTGACATTACCATGTTTTTCAGCGGCACCACTCTGGGCACCACAAACACGTTGTACACCGGCATATTACATTCGCCGGCGATCGGCGCGTTAGACATGAGCGTCTACCGCACCAGCGACTACCGAACGGCAACGCCGATGACTCAATTGGATTCGCGAAGCGTCAATGTGGACCAACCCCACGTGGCAGCCGGCACCCCACTAGCGGGCAACCTGGGGCAGGATGCGGTATTTGTCGGCTTCAATAATGGATATAGTGGTGTTCATCCTCAGAGCGCAACCGTCGATTTTTCTACCAACGCAGCTGTTCCAGTGCCTGTATTCAATCTGCAGCTCATTGAGTCCCGAAGCACCGGTAGTGCCAATCAGGACGGGTTCTCCCAGGTGCCGACAGTCCACCTGGACGGCACGGTTTACGTGGGTTTCTATGGCTGGCGATCATCTTCCCCTAGCACGACCGACATTGTGGTGGTTCGCGATGATAACTGGGCGCTTGGAGCAACCCCGCTCTCAGCTCTCATTGATCCCCTAGACGCAAAGATCGGATCCAGGGTGGTCATTGGAACCTCGATTCCCATAGGCTTTTTAGGACTGCAGCGCATTGGCTCCAGCAACATTAGCATTGCCATTGACCCCCGAAACAGCTCCACGGTCTATATCGCCTGGACTGACCTTGCAGGTGGTACGCCCACTGTTCATGTGCGCCTGTCTACCGACCGTGGGGTGCACTGGTCGACCGCTGATTTAATCAGTTTCCCCAGTGCGCTGAACCCATCTTTGGCGGTCAACAGCTTTGGCAAGGTCGGCCTTCTTTACCAAACCCTTACCGGAGCGCGCTGGCAAACCCGGTTTGTACGTTCCACGAACCCGACGGCAACCACCTGGGATCCCGGACTAACCTTGGCCAATACATCCTCAGCAACGCCTGCCCGCCAGTTTCATCCTTACTTGGGGGACTATGATCATGTGCGCGCCGTGGGCAAAAACTTCATCGGAATCTTTTCCGCCAGCAACTATCCCGACACCGCAAATTTTTATCCTGGAGTCCAGTACCAGCGTTATGTGGATTGGGGCACGCATCAACTATTCGTCGATGCTGCGCACACGATCCCCCTGTCAACTATTGCGCCCGAATGGGTTTCCATCGATCCTTTTTTCTTTGAAGTGGATGAGACCGGTCCTGGAGATGATTTTTATGTTCGCGACTGGATCCACAGCCTGACGGATGGCGACAACGGCGCCGAGCCTTCCACGGATCCATATTTCTACACCGCTAGCGACGTCTGGAACCGCCGAGGAACGTTACCGGGATCCTTTCCCAACGATCAGCCGGATAATGAAGATGCGGGCAACGGCCCGCTAATCATAGGCGACAATTATGCCTTTGCCCGGATTCGCAGGAATGCAGTCAGCACGGCTTCGCAAACGGTAACAGCCCACTTTCTGGTGTCGAATTTCGGCGTTGGACTCCCCTTCGTAGACTCAACTTCCGGTTTTCTGCCTATAACGTTTGATCCTGATCCCACGGTCAACTTCGCTCCGGGGAACCTTGGTCTGTTAACGCGTTTGCCCATTGGCACCTCGACGCCACCACATCTACCCATCTTTGCCTTGCTGTTGAGATCAACAGTCCGAACGATCCGTATGTCCCAGGCAGCTTGGTTGGCAGCACGCCAGGATGGCCCACTACCGACTTGCGCATTGTCTACGACAACAATAAAGCTCAACGCAACATGGGTCTTTCCACCACGCCGGCCCGGGGGTCGGCGGATTTCCCAGCAATAACGTTTCATACTGTGCCATCGCACACAATGCCGCTCCCTTTAAGCGGGACATGGTATTGCAGATGACAATTCCGCAGAATTCTGCCAAAAGACTCGGGGCACCGAGGGTGAACGTGGTTGGGGCGAAAACGCAGGCGATAGGAGAGCGGGGCATCATTACCCTGCCCAATATGCAGCCCGGCGAGAATCGCTGGCTTTATCCGGAATTTGCGGCTCCGGAAGGCAGGCCGGGCGAAGTGTTGACCCTTAATTTTGGCGAGGTTGCCGGAGGGACCGTGGTGAATGGCTTTGCGGTCGGAGTGCGCCTCGCTACCGATGAAGAATTTCTGCGCCAAGTGGTAAGTGTGCACCGCTCAATCCTAAGCAGGATCGCCGCTCTGCAAAAGGCAGACTGGGCTGGTGAGAGCGCCGCGATAGCAGAAAAACTACTGATCGAGAAGGCAGTTTCTCCCTCGGCTTATACGAAATTGGTTTTGCAAGCGCTGCCTCAATTGCGGCGACTAGTGGACACTCCTGCTTCTGGCGACGATTTTGAAATCCGGCCTCTCCTTGAAGCAATACAAACTCAAATTCAAAAGCAAGATGTGAATGGAGCGGCCCTTTCCCATCAAAGCCTGCTCAACAAGCTGGATTCCTGGTTGACCCGCAACCGGATCGCCGCCGAAGGAGACGTAGCCGACATCCTGTTCAACGTCCGCTGGCAAAGACAATTATTCTCCAGCGTTCCCGAGCTGCAGCGCTTAAAGTGTTCGAGCGGTCTCTATGCAATGTATTCTGAATTCGTCGAAGGATATGGAATACGCAAGATCACCAATCGCCAGTTCCCAGAACTGATAAAGCGATCTTTACAATGTTTCGCAGAAGCCAGCCAAGTCATGCAAGCGAGAAATCTTGAATTGGAGCAGGATATCAAGCAGATGGAAGAAAATCTCGGCAACCTGGGACTTCTGCAAAAGGCCCATCGCGGCTTTCTATCGAAACTTGAAAGACTGGTCAAATAGCGCCGCGTACCGGCGGTCGCGGCCCAAATGAAGTTCCTGCGAAACGAGCCGTAATAATCAGGCGAGATGTTTTTATCAGGACCCGTTTGGTATATCTCCCATGTAAGGGTTCAGGTTCGCGGCATGGATTTTGGACCTTTGTACTCCAAAGGCCATTCCGCAAGCGGCTGGCACCGCTAGCTCTATGTCGGGCATCCCGTCAGCCACACTACGATTGACGTAAATATTTGCCAGTAGCGCTCAAGGGTGGCCTGATCGGCGCACAGAGCCTTTACCAGTGGCTGAACGACATTCAGGAATGGCAACCATAAGACCTATCGCACCGTGACTCTGCAAGTGCAAAACATAAAGATCACACGGCAGTGGTGGCCACATGGAAGCTGCGGCTCGCTCGCATAATCAATCACCACTAGCGAGCCGCTTAAACGTGAGGAGCACCGATGTAGCCATAGAAGAAGCTGCTGCTGGCTTACGAACGGCTGCAAATGGAGTAGGCTTTCTCGCGGCTCGCGATTGTAAGATGGATCCTAACCGGATACACTGCGAAACCAGACGGTCGGGCGGAATAAGACACACATTTCGAAGCAAGCTTTGATCCAAGCTTGCCGCGAATGTCTTGCGCTACATTTGCTAAAAAGGGAATACGGTGCTCATTCCGTTCAGTTATTTCACAGCTGTATCAGTGCCCCAAGGTTTCGATAGAAGGTAAAAACCATGAAGCCAAACGAATATGCTGTCCTGATTGATCTGGCATGCATCGGAGCCTTTCTCTTGGTATGTGCTCCCACGATCAGGTATCTCTTCACCGGATGGAAAATTCGTAGGGACAAACTGTTCTCGTATCTCAATATGCAGGCCCTCAGAGTTTACTATGGTCAATTCCCTTATCGCGTCGGAAATGAGACCGACGTTTCCAAAGCCTTTAAGCGCCAATTCCACTACCTCTATGGGCGAAGGCACTTTGCTCTTCCGGTGGGATTTCTTCTTTCAATTTGCGCAGTGACAGCCTGGGCCGTCGCCGACTCGGTCAAATCCTGGTTCCTTGTCGCGCCTGCATCCTATGCTTTACCCAAAATCGCTGTGAGCGCTCTTCTCGGTGCCTTTGCTTGGTCAATCACGGACGAATTCGGCCGAATCAGACGCCGTGACCTTTCCCCGTTGGATGTACATGGCTGGAATTTTAGGTTCCTAGTGTCGATTCCGTTTGGATTCGCCTTTGCAGCTGTTCTGAAGGACGATTTTGGTGTTCCCCTGGCATTTTTGCTCGGTGCGTTTCCAACTCAGACATTATTTACTTTCGCGAGAAGAATCGCGTCACAAAGACTTGGCATGGGCGATCAACAAGGCGATTCCGTCTTGGAACTGATGCAATTGCAGAGCATTGACCGATCTAATGCGGAGAGATTTCAAGACGAAGGGATCAGTACGATTTCAACGTTGGCCTGGGCTGATCCGATAGACCTGACGATTAGGACGAATTTCGATTTCAATTATGTTTTAGACTGCATGAGCCAGGCACTCCTTTGGGTATATTTCCAAGATAAAACGAAATTGTTATACCCATTGTCGTTGCGAGGAGCCCAGGAAACGAACGCCCTCATGAAGGACATAGCGGGCGTCACGTTTCCGATTCAGCCCAATATGACACTTACCGTCGATCAAAGCCATGCGGTGGCGACGCTTCAGGCGGCAGCACTGTTAATCGGCGTCAGTGAACAAGCTTTACTGACTACGTTTGGTCAAGTGGCGAACGATCCCTATACCTGCTTCATCGTCGAGGTGTGGCATTGACCGAGTGGCACTACCAAGTAGATGCAACATATCTCGACCGTGCGAACTCTTCCCCGTGAGTCGCAATTGAAAGCGAGTGTTAGTGCTGGGAGCATCAGCACATTCTCCGGGAGGCTAAAACTTAGGAATCCCAAAATACGGATGAACGCCCTCACCACTGCCGAGTCCAACATACATCTTGAACCACGTCTTGTTTCCCGCCCAAAAACTCAAACCAAATCCGAACGAGTGTCGCATATCGGCAAAACTCAGATCAGACGCCCGGTTCGCGACCTGGCCAGTGTCATAGAAAACCAAGCCCCCGAGGGGCCCCCAAATTCTCTGGTTATACTCCACCTGAATCAACATCAGATCTGGTGCCCTAAAACGGTAATCAGCGAATCCTCGGAGTGTGGGCTGGCCATTAATGTCGGAACCGCCAAGCGTCTCCTGCATATAGAACGGCACAACATTCGCGTTACTGGTGTCTGAAATCGTTAGCCGGTTATGGATTGTGAGTATATCCTCGTTGCGCCCAGTGGGATGGAATGTATGGGTTCCGTCCACCCTGAAACGACGAAATGAAAAATGACCTGCATCGGTGTCCTGATAAAGACCGTATCCAACTTCGTATTTGAATTGAAATTTGCCGCTCGTTCGGCGCGGCTGCAAATACGCCTCGTAGTGGATTAGGTTGGGCTGGGAGGTTAATCCCGGTGCTGTGGCTTCCGCAAAGAGAGAAGTTATGGATCGCAACTTTGGATCAGTCACGCCGCTCACATCCGGCCAGATACCCTCCATCCGGGCTCCCGCTGCAAGCCATGATGAAAACGGATTAAAAAGGTCAGCCCCGGCCACCACATCTCGCTCACGAAACTCAACGACGTCAGCCTTAGCTGTATTTGGGCCAATGCCGTAAAAATCCATCCGCGGAAGACCGCGCGCAAACGCATAGAAATCTACTGCGAACCTGTCCCGGGCTGAATTCTTCTTTCCAAATCTATCGTGGGTCGCTCTAAATTTCGCGTCCGTTTCCCAGAATGCCTGAAATGAGCTTACCCCGGTAGCTTCCAAGTAGTTTTGCCATTTTCCACTGTTGAAATCTTCATGAAATGTCAGTCCCGGCCCGAACCCGCCTCCTGGGACGATGCTTTTGACGGTAACGTGGACCGGACGTGCGGTAAAAAAGTCAATTCCACACGCCAATGACCTCTTCCAAAGCGGCTCCGTAGGTGCTTGTGGGTCGGGCTTCAACACTTTGTCGCAATCTTCCTTCACCTTGGGCCAATCGTTATTCTTGGCGGCGAGGGACATCGGTACAGCAAGGCAAAGGGCGAATGTAACTGCTCGAAGGTTCATGCTTTTCCTCCTTCGTCGGAACCCAGAATCTGGCTTTTAACTTCCTGGTGAAAGGCCGCTGCCTCTCGCTCGGTTGAAATCTCATGGGGCTGTGTGTCCGATTGTTGGTCTGGAGGCAAAGTGAGATTGACGAAGTGACTTTGCATGACAGTGGCTTGTTGCAGCTCACTGAGGGGCAACGAAGCGTGTCGCGCTGTCCGAGATGCAGCAGCCGATGCGCTCTGGGCTCGGGCGAGTGCCGCTGCGTGAAGGGGGTGATCAAAATTGACCACATCAGTTCGGGGAGTGTCTCGGGTTAGACTTTGGTCGAATGTGTTGGCTGCTTTGTCGCGATTGTTGAGGAACTTGCTTTGCCACGCGGTGCCCAGAAACAGCTTCCTGGCCGTTGCAGCAATCGACGAGTGCTCATATTGTGTGGAATCAATTGTGAGCTGATCGATCCACGGGGAAATCACAACGGCTGGCACGCGGACTCCAAGGCGTGTGAAATCAAATGGCGGATTGGTGGAGTTTATTCCATCTGGATTTGGTACGCCCTGAGGGGGAGGAACGTGATCGTATAGCCCGCCGTGTTCGTCGTAGACAACCAGCAACACGGTACTATTCCACACGGAGGGCTTGTTTCTGATTGCGTTGTAAACGTCAAGAATCAACGTTTCGCCTTCAGCGACATCGTGGTCGGGATGCTGGTCGTTAGCCGCAAAATTGTTCGCGTCGTCGGCATTGTATCGAGGCTCAATGAAGCTGTATGCGGGTAACTTATCTTTCTTACACGCGTCGTTGAAATCCCCAAAACTGCCGAAGAACTTCTGATTCTTTAGAAAATTCTTAAACGTCATTGCCACGGTTGCGTCATGGAAATAGATCTTGGAATCGACACCCGATTCGGCTAAAAGCTCGTAAATCGTCTTGGCCTCGTTAAACCAAATGGGGTTCATGTCCAAACGCCCCATTGAGGTGGCCGCGTGTGCGTAGGAGCGGTTGGGGAGGGTCGGGCCTGGGATTGAGGAGAACCAGGCATCACAGATCGCATATTCCTGAGCCAGTGTCGCGATGATGGGAATCTTTTCAGACGAAAAACACTTCATCACGTTGTGCGACTGCTTAAGGCTGCTTCCGGAAATAGCCCCATAATCCCTAACGAAGCCGGACATATTCGCTGGGCCGGTGCCGGCTGAATTGCCGAAGATTTGCGTAGTCACGTGAGGGAAGTGGTGTTCCGGATCCGGATCATAATCTCCCGAGAAACGAGCGTCTTTCGTGACAAAAATCTTTGTTCCATTTGCATCCAGGTTGAATTCGTTGCCATCTAGGCCATCAATAATGTAATCGTCATTCTTCAGAAACCCGAACATGTGGTCGAAAGAACGATTCTCCAGCATTAACACAACGAGATGTTTTATTGTTCCCGGAGGAGGAGGCACGCAGTTTCTCCTTTCAGAATGATAGTGACGGAAGCGGCCTGATTGTTACATCAGTGTTCCCAAAAAAGAGGCATTTACAGAGTCTAGGCTAACTTCGCATTGAAAAGTAAGGTAATTGCATTTGACTGGATACGGCAAGGACTGGACCGTAGTACCGTATTCAGGTTTACCGGTGTCTCAGCGGCGAAGCTGCAATAATGTTTACGATTGCGACTATCCACGATGCGAAGTGTATTCACGCCAGAATCAGATTAATTCGTGAATAACGAGGGCTGCTCATCGGCCTTTGGGACATCGCGGCGAGAAAAATCTCACGCTGGTGAGCTTGATTCGAATAGCAGAGGCCCTGAAGATTTTTCTTTCTGAGCTATTCAGACATATCTGAATTGACAAGCTTTTTGACCCCTTTTTGTCTGCCATGCTTCCTGGGCAATGCTGCAAAACGGCGCAAATCCGAGTTTCAATTTGAACGACCATTGACACGTTTTCAGCGCGTGGCTAGGGGAAGCGAAATTCCATCCTCTTCCAGCGTGCCCACTTCGATGATCTTCCCTCCGGGAATGCAAGGTCCTGGGGGTCAAGTGTGAACGCCATAAAAGTTCAGGTGCAGTGTTTCTTTACCGCTAACTTCGGGTTGGCCACCACGCATCATCTCTGAAACGTTGTCTCGCCTTCGTTCCGTGATCATCGTTCCTCCGATTTCTGCCGCAAGGCCAATCAACTCCTTGCTAATCGACCCATCCAGAACCAATAGAAGTCTCGGCAGGTCGGAGCGGATGAGTTCGAAGAATTGAGTCAAGCGAGCGATCGCGGATGCATGTGCGCGCCCGGACGGGTCCGGCTCCGATAACCCGATTACAATCAGGTCGAATTTCGGAACGGCGACGCCACCTTTTAGAAGCAACCGGAACACATACAGCGCCGCTTCAAGCGAATTGTAAGGCCACACTTCGCTGCCGGTTTCTCTTACGTCTTCTTGAAGTGATGAGTCACGAATTCTGTATTCGTCAATGACAAGAGTCACCAAAAGAGCACCTCTTCTGTTCACGCTTCCTGAGCGAGTTACAAGCGCAGCTTGCTTCTCAAGACATATTGATGCTCTCGTTAGGAATTCCCGAGGTAGAGTTTACGTAGAGATTGCACTAACATCTTTACAAATTCTCTACATGCCTACTGATCTGCCAAAATCGTTCGCCTTTGGAAAGTTCATGATTCACGGCCAAAAAGATTTGTTGAGGAATCTGGTCGGCCGGTGCTCGGCAAGCGCAAGCTGACAAGAATGGAATTTCAAATTCTGTATAGGCTGGCTGAGGCTCCCCGAAAGGTGTTTGCCGTAGGAGACTTTGAATTTGTTCAAATGTCTCAGAGGTCAAGGCCATCTGTTGAGACTCACATTAGTAACATCAGGCAAAAGCTTGGTAAAGACGTGATCATCGGCACGGCAAGTAAAGGGTTTTGGCTCTTCACCGAGGAAGTCACAGAGCTGGCGCCACCAGCTTTCGTGATCGATAACCTTACTCCCGCCAGTCATGTGTTCGCAGTGCCGTATCCAAAACCGTCCTTGGTCGTTGGACGGGAGAAACTTCTATTACAAATCAAGGACGAGTTAAGTTCACCAGCGGGTTCTCATCTCGTCCTTCTGCATGGCCTGGACGGAGTTGGGAAAACCGATCTAGCTGCCAAATATGCATATGACCATCAAGGCGAGTACCAAATTGTGGGTTGGCTTCGAGCCGGCTCCGCGGCTTTATTCAACAAAGATCTGAGGGAGTTGATCCAAACGACGAAACTCGATGCCGATAGAGACCGACTATCTTTTGCCAACGTGTTGCAGTTATCGTGTCTATTTTTGAGAAAGAACACCCGGACTTTGCCGTGCTGAAATATCAGCTTCGTTACATGCAGCACGTACATGCTGTTTGCAAGCACGCCATGCGCCTTCTAGGGAATGATCCTTTGGTCAACAAAGTAATGGAAATGAATCGCACATTTGAGAAGAAGCTTTCGGATAGTAACAGTCAAGAATAATCTACATAAGAGATTTGCATAAAAACACTGCAAACGACAGGCTCGTCGTGGAGAGCGTTTCAGCCAAGCATCCAGCATACCCACGATAAGCTGCCCCTCAAGACGCATTGACGTGCGCTGCCGCCGCATCCTCATTCTGCGTCCTCCTTGTCTTAGAGACACGTAGTGGACCTATTGAATTTCAGGGTCTTGGTTTTAGTTTTCACGGCGCCTCCAAACCGGCAGTCATGTGGATATTTGCCTTTCTTGCATTTGGAGGGATAGTTCGTCTCCTTTGGTAAGCATCCCATTTCTTTATTTCAGGCTGCTCAGTTTCGGCTCCGCGTGTGGCGGGAGGTCGGCTCATGGGCTCTGGCATTTTTAATGCGGCCGACCGAGGGGGTGTCCTTTGTCGTCGTCGTACCATTCCCCCTCACTTTCCACAAAAAACCGAAAATCTGTCAGCGTGGCTGACACAATTGGTCGAGCACATAATCCCGAACCAGGTGCTCGGGCAGGGCTCGTCGCAGCTGCTCTTTGAATCATTTCACTGAGTGTTGAAAATGCTCGGGGTAGCTACAATTTTCTCAAATGGAAAACCGCGGAGGCGACATCAGTTGCTCTGCCAGGATCGCAAGTTATTGAAAAGATTTGGTGAGCGCGGAAGGAATCGAATTCTTCAACCTGCCGCTTAGCGGCACTTCCTCAGGTTTGGAGGCTGGCCGCGGCCCAGGGTGAAGGTTCCTACATTGTCTTTTTCCAGGGTGACGGTTAGGGTCATAGAATCGCCATCCACATGTCCTGAGTAGCGGGCCTGGAGTGGGGCTGGAGTCTCATCTCGACGCACGGGACCGCCGTGCTCCGGGGTAAATGTTCCTGGAAGGTCAAAGCCGCCGTGCCTATTGAGCGC
>Ga0137407_10000699_pt1 | contig 22149 bp, 15 predicted proteins | sample CZOMad2_2_16fung_FD_108410 | JGI IMG/M metagenome (GOLD analysis project Ga0137407, IMG submission 108410) | Vadose zone soil fungal communities from Angelo Coast Range Reserve, California, USA - CZOMad2_2_16fungal (Illumina Assembly) | ecosystem: Environmental > Terrestrial > Soil > Vadose... | reverse complement strand
CAGCTCTGCCGGCTGAGTGACGAAATACTCTGGCTTATAAGAAAGTACCGCCGCGACCTTTGCCGCGAGGGCTGGCAGATGCTCGTGCATAAAGTTTGCCGATCTTTGGTCGTTGCAGGGGCGTTCGCCGCGGCGAACGCTGTCTATCAACTTCGACGCTTGGCACGAGCGCCGCCACAACAATTCTCGAGCCACTGGCGCGGCCGCTTCCGACGGCTAAGTTCTGTAAATGTTTTCGGAAACGATCGAGCTGCGCGGGCACATTATCGATTCGCTCATTTTGCCGAAGGTGTTGGATCAAATTCTGACCCATGGCGCGAATTTCAAGATTGCCGAAATCAAGATTGGCAAAAAACGGGCGGACCAAAGCTTCGCGCGAATCGAGGTCTCTGCCGAAACGAGCGAAGCGCTCGACGAACTGGTCCTACGCCTGCGACAGCACGGGGCCGAGGTCGCCAAACCGGCCGATGCGCAACTGGCGAAGGCGCCGGTGGACGGAGTTTTTCCGTCCGATTTCTACGTGACAACCAATCAGCAAACATTTGTTCGATTTGAGGGCAAAGAGATCGAAGTCCGGCCCGCCATGATGGACAGCGCAATTGCAGTTGACCGAAAAAAACGCACCGCCCGAGCGGTCAAGTTTTTCGACGTCAGTAAAGGAGATGAGATTGTGGTCGGGCATGACGGGATTCGTGTTGTTCCGGTTCAGCGCTCGACGTCGGGCACGGATCTCTTTCAGTTCATCAACACAATCATTGATGCGGACGAACCGAAATCGGCGATCATCCGCGAGCTTGGCCATGAACTGCAACGGGCGCGCGTAACGAACGCCAAGATCGCGATCGTTGCGGGACCTGCGATCGTGCGTACGGGTGCCGGCCAGCATTTGGTCCGCCTCATCGAGTCGCGCTATGTCGATCGTCTCTTCGCCGGAAACGCCTTTGCCGTTTACGATGTGGAACGTGCGCTCTTCGGAACCTCGTTGGGAGTGAATCCCGATCTTGCCTTTGCACGAGGCGGCCACGAGAACCACCTGCGTGCGGCTAATACGATCCGCGAGGCGGGCGGCATCGCCGCAGCCGTCCGAAAAAAGATACTAAACCACGGCATCATGCACGCCTGCGTCCGCCACAAAGTCGATATCGTGCTGACTGGCACGATCCGAGACGAGGGACCGATTCCCGGTGTAACTACAGACGCGCTCGAAGCTCAAAAAGTGATGCGAGAGAAACTCGCCTACGTAACCCATGTGCTGCTTCTCGCGGCGCTCCAGCATTCGCTCGCCGTGGCCAGCATGCTGGCGCCCACTGTGAAGACAGTCTGTGTCGATATCGATCCGTCGGCAGTGGAGCGGGCGGTCGAACACCAGCCCTTGCAATCAATCGGCCTGGTCACAGATGTGGAACCGTTCCTGCGCGAACTTGCCGAGTGTATCGCGGAGAGCGAAGCGAAACCGGGCGATCGCAAAAAACAATGAGCCGCCAATAAAATTCTCGATCTTATGCGCGAGCTGCTCCTTTGTCCGCCCGACTATTACGGCATCGAATACGAGATCAATCCCTGGATGAGCCGCGCCCGCGGCGCGGAGGCGGCGCTCGCCCAGAAGCAATGGAAAGAATTGCACGCCACGCTCTTGAAATTGGATTGCAAGATCCATTTGGTTGCGCCGCAACCAAACCTTCCCGATATGGTTTTCACAGCCAATGCAGGGCTGACCGTCGGTCGCAGATTCATTCCGAGCAATTTCCGGCACAAAGAGCGCGCCGGCGAAGCGCCGCATTTTGCGCGCTGGATGAAAGAACATGGCTACGAGATCTCGTGGTTGCCCGACGATCTCTACTTCGAAGGTGAAGGCGACGCTCTCTTCAACGGCGACACACTTTTTTGCGGGTACAAGTTTCGGTCCGATATCCAATCGCATCGCGCTGTTGCGGAGATGCTCGGTTGTCTTGTTATCTCGGTCGAACTTGTCGATCCGCGCTTTTATCATCTCGATACCTGCTTTTGCCCGCTGCCCGATGGCGGGGCGGTTTGGTTTCCGGCAGCCTTCGATGAATACGGGCAGCGTGCCATCCGCGAACATGTGCCCGAATTGATCGATGTCTTGCCGGAGGAGGCGATGCATTTTTCGTGCAACGCCGTGGTGATCGAGCGCGACATTGTTTTGCCCGAAGGCGCGCCGAAACTCGTGGCCGCCTTAGTTGACCGTGGCTATCGCTGCCACGAATTGCCAATGAGCGAATTCATCAAAGCCGGCGGCGCGTGCAAGTGTCTCACGATGTTCATGCCGCAGCGGCAAGAGCCTTAAGCTTTGAATCTTCCCTCCGGCTTTGCGCGCAATGCGTGCTCGATCTTCCCCAGCGGCAAACAGTTCACGACGTCGTCTTTTGTCAGCCAGCCTTTGCGCGCGATGCCGATCCCGAACCACAAATCCTGCAAACGCTCGGTTCGATGGGCGTCGGGATTGATTACGCACTTAACCCCTTTTTGTTTCGCCAATGGCCACCAGCGCCAGTCGAGATCGAGGCGTTTCGGCGCGGCATTGAGCTCAATCCAGGTGCCGGTGTCCACCGCCGCATCGAGAATGGCGGGAATGTCAATCTGGTACGGCTCGCGCTTCAGAAACAGGCGACCGGTCGGATGCGCCAGCATGGTGACGAACCGATTCTCCATCGCGCGAATCACGCGCCTCGTCATGTCCGCTTCGCTCAGGTTAAAAACGGAATGGACGGACACGACCACGTAGTCGAGCTGCGACAAAACCTCGTCCGGAAAATCGAGCGAGCCATCGCGCAGAATGTCGCATTCGACGCCTGCAAACAGACGGAAGCCATCGAACTTTTTGTTCAGCTCTCGAATCGCCGCAACCTGTGCCCGCAGTTGCGCCTCATCGATCCCATGCGCTTGAATCGAGCTTCGGCTGTGATCGGCAATCCCGAGATACTCCAGGCCGAGCGCCTGCGCGGCTCCCGCCATTTCTTCGAGCGAGTTGTGGCCGTCGCTCGCGATCGTGTGGCAGTGAAAAGTGCCCCGCAAGTTTTCCTGCTCGATCAGTTTGGGGAGCGAATGCTTTTCGGCGGCTTCGAATTCACCGGTATTCTCCCGTAATTCCGGCGCGATTAAATCGAGATCCACCGCCCGGTACAAATCCGCTTCATCGCGCACGTTTGGAATTTTCTTCACCGGCCTTTTCTTTTTCGCCTTTGGCGCCGTGGTAGGGGCGATTGACCTCAATCGCCCGGGTCGCACCTGCACGGCAGGCGGTTCGGGTGAACCGCCCCTACCTTCGACCGGAAGCGGGGCGAGCCGGTACTCGTTAAGCGTCCAGCCGCGCTCGAGCGCGCGGCTGCGCAGCTCGATGTTGTGCTCCTTATTCCCGGTGAAATAGGCCAGCGCAAAGGGATATTCCGCCGAGCTCACGACTCGCAGATCACATTGAACGCCCGAACGAAGCCGCACACTCGATTTCGTCGGGCCCTGCGCGACGATCGATTCCACCAGCGAATGGGCGACAAAAAATTTCGTAATCGCTTCCGGCTTTTTTGTGGCCACGACTAGATCGAGATCGTGCACAATTTCTTTTCGGCGCCGATAACTCCCCGCAACGTCGACCTGCAGAGCGTCGGGATGCCCGGCGAGATCGCTCCGCATTGTTTCCGCTTCGCCGGCGATCTGCCCGAATTGAAAGTAACCGGAATGTTTTGCTCGCTCCTCGATCGCTTTGCAGATCCTGGTTTGGGTGGTTTCGCCAAAGCCGGACAGTTCCGCGACGCGCCCCGTTTCGCACGCCTGGCGCAATTGCTCGATCGAGCTGACCTGCAGTTGCTCGTAGAGCGCCTTGATCTTTTTCGCGCCCAGACCCGAAATCGAGAACAACTCCAAAATCGCCGCCGGAAATTCCGTGCGCAGTTCTTCGAGATATTTTAATGAGCCGGTGGCAGCGAGCTCCTTGATTTTCTCCGCGATGCTCTTCCCGATCCCGGGAATTTTCGAGAGCCCTTCCTCATCCTGGAGATTGGAGATATTGCCACCAAAGGTTTCGAGCGATCGCGCGGCATTCGTGTAAGCGCGAATTTTGAATGGGTTTTCCCCCTTCAACTCGAGCAGTGCCGCAACTTCTTCCAGAACAGCCGCGATCTCGCTTTTGGTCATTAACCAAACCGTTAGCTCAGATTGTCGCGGCGTCGATGCTTAAGCATCGCGCAAAAATCCGGAGCAACTGATCAGCTTGGCTCTAAGCCCCCGCGTGTTTGTCACATGCGGCCGCGGCGGTGATAGAATTCGTAACGTGCGATGATTGATTCGACATATTTCCTTGTTCTAGGGAAATCGATATTTCGGAGGAACGTCTGTGCCGGTATGGCGGCGACTGTATCTCCACCGCTCCAGCGCTGCGCCCGGCTGGCGCCGGCATTGTATTCCGCCAGCGCAAAGGGCATCGGGTCGGGTTGCGCTTTCCAGTGTTCGAACGCCCGACGCAAATACCAGGCGCCGGCTTCAAGATTCGTTTTCGGATCGAACAGCTGCTCTGCGCGGAAGGTGTCGATCTTATTTTCGCGCGCCCATTCGTCGGCCGCTTTTTCGCTCACCTGCATCAGCCCGCGCTCGCCGGCGCTGCCATATTTCCTTGGATCAAACCGGCTTTCGCGCCAAACGACCGCCTTCACCAGCATAGGGTCAAGGTGATGTTCGGCTGCGACGGAACGAATCAGATGATCGTACTGATGAAACCGGGCCGGACTCATCCATTCGTAAAATGTATAAACTGGATCGCCCGAGCGCGCAGCCAGATAGCCAAAGCCGGCCGCGAGCGCAAGCAATACGCAAAGAATCAGCTTAAACAGAAATCGAATCATTCAGTTCGTACCGGCCTCCCCCACCGCGATCCGGCGAAGCCGGGTGCTCCTCATCGTGCTCGTGTCCGAAGTCATTGTCATCGATAAAGATCGATTACGAGCATGAGCACGATTACGAGGAAGGATCAATCCATGCAACCGTCTCGCGATCAACTCGCGAAAGCTTTCGGAGTCAATTAAATTCCAGCTCAATGGTGTGATGAAGCCTGCTTACGTCCGGGTAGTTATTGATCGTGCGATCCATCGGGAACTCGATTATCTGGTTCCGGAAACATTGGCGGAGCGCATTGGCGTGGGATCGCGGCTGCGCGTTCCATTTCGCGACAAATCGTGTCTGGCTACCGTCGTCGCCCTCCTCGAGCAAAGCGAAGCAAAAGGTATCCGGCCGATCGAAGCAGTCGTCGGCGAAGCGCCCATCGTAAGCGAGCCACTGCTCGAATTGGCGCGGTGGATCAGCGCCTACTACTGCTGCCCGATCGAAACGGTGATGCGCAGTTTGCTCCCCCAGGTGATCCGGCGCGCTGAAGTAGGCTGGAAGAAACAGCTATTTGTCCAGCCTGGGCGCAAGATCGACAATGCCGAATTCGAGAAGTTGCGAAAGCGCGCGCCGCGGCAGGCCGAACTCTTGGAAGCAATCTCGCAATTGGACGCACGCATTCGCGCGACGCAGCTTCTACGACAAACGTCTCTCGACAACCAGACCCTGCGCGCGCTGGTCAAACGCGGCCTGGCAGAATTGCGCGAAGAAGCCGTCGTCCGCGATCCACATGGCGATGAGCAATTCATCGCAACTTCGAATTTAGTTCTGAACAACGAGCAATCGAGCGCGCTCAACGAATTTACTCAGGCGCTTGATTCCCCGAAAGATGCGCGTCCAATCCTGCTGCACGGCGTCACCGGCAGCGGGAAAACGGAAATTTATTTGCAGGCGATTCGCGCCGCGCTCAGCCGCGGGCGCACCGCGATCGTGCTGGTCCCGGAAATTTCGCTTACACCGCAAACGGTTGAGCGTTTCAAAGGTCGGTTCGCGGAAGCGCCGGACGCGGTCGCCGTCTTGCACAGCCATTTATCCGAAGGCGAACGCCACGATGAATGGCACAAAATTCATTCCGGTCGCGCGCGTATTGTAATCGGCGCCCGCAGCGCAGTGTTCGCGCCGCTGAAAAACCTCGGCCTCATCGTGGTCGATGAGGAACACGAGACGACTTACAAACAGGAAGAAGCGCCGCGGTATCACGCGCGGGACGTCGCGGTCGTTCGCGCGAAGATCGAGAAATGCGTCGTGGTTCTGGGAAGCGCCACACCGTCGCTGGAGAGTTATCACAACGCTGGCATCGGCAAATACCGTCTCGCAACGCTGACTCAGCGCGTGGACGAAAAGCAGATGCCCCTCATGCGCATTGTCGATCTGCGGCAGGAACGCCGAAAAGAAAAAGCTGCCGCGATTCTGTCCGAAAAGTTGTCGCAAGCGATCGCCGATCGTCTGGAAAAGCGCGAACAGACAATTTTGTTTCTGAATCGACGCGGATTTTCGACGTCGCTCCTTTGCAGCAATTGCGGCGAAGCGCGCAACTGCCCGAATTGTAGCGTTGCGCTCACCTTTCATCGACACCCAGCGGTTGCAGGACGGCTGAGTTGCCACTTGTGCGGGCATACAGCGGCCGTGCCAAAGAAATGTCCGGCGTGCGGGAAAGACGCGCTGATCTACGCGGGCTTCGGTACCGAGAAAGTCGAATCGACTGTGGCGCACATTTTTCCGAAGGCGACCGTCCGCCGGATGGACGCCGACTCGATGACGCGCAAGGAAGCGTATCGTGAAACCTTAAGAAATTTCAGAACAGGCAGGATCGACATCCTCGTCGGCACACAAATGATCGCGAAGGGTCTGCACTTCCCCAATGTGACGCTCGTCGGAATCATCAACGCCGATCTGGCGTTGCATCTGCCCGATTTCCGAGCGGGCGAACGAACCTTTCAGCTCCTGACCCAGGTCGCAGGACGCGCCGGCCGCGGCGAAACATCCGGGGAAGTGTTCGTGCAAACTTACACCCCCTTTTCCCCGTCGATCCAGTTCGCCCGGCACCACGATTTCGCGGGCTATTTCCAACAGGAACTCGAGTTCCGCGAGCGTTGCGATTTTCCACCATTCAAACACGCGATCCTGATCACCGTGCGCTCCGCGCACGAAGGCCGCGCGAAACTGTCAGCCGAAACGTTAAGGCGCCGTTTAAAAGAAGCGCTGCCCGAGGAATTCATCTTGGGCGATGCGATGCCCGCCCCACTGGAAAAATTACAGGGTCAATTCCGCTTTCACATTCTGATCCGCGGCGAAGCCATCATGCGCCTCAGCAGGCTCGTTCGCGAAACGCTCGACAAATTGCCATTCCCAGAAGACGTCACCGAGACGGTCGACGTCGATCCTTATCAATTGCTGTGACCGTCGTCTGGTCGCAACGCCTTGCAACGCCTTTGTATCGCTAACTCCTCCAGAGCCATCCAACGCGTGATCTCGGGCGGGCAGAAAGAGCGCCTTACTGCCCGTTTTTATCGCGCCTATGGTTGCGGTCTGATAAAATCGCGGAAATTCCTTTGCGCACTTAGCGCATTACGCCATTGCCGACAGAGTGGCACCCTATTTGCACTTCCTCCGGAACCGGAGCTTGACGTCGATTTCGCCCTCTACGTCGCACTCTTTCCAAGGTATGTTGAGGCAGAATAGGTCAGCCGGGCAGATCTCATGCATCTTGTGCGGGGGACATACTGGCCCCCCTTCCCCGCCGTCCGGCGAGGGCTTGACCGCGTCGGGGTCGCCGCCGAGTCCGCGGATTCTGGCCGCAATCTGACTTAGGTAACGCTGGAAAATGCTGGCCCAGCGGTTCCCCGTCGGAATGGTCTGCTCGACGTACCGCAAGACCGAATACTTCCTTAGTTCGTTAGGCAGGATTTGCGCATCAGTGCGGACGGGAATGGTGATTTGGAAGGCGCCAAGGGTCTTTAGGGTGTAACCCGAATATTGCTCGACACTAAGCCTGAAAACTTGGCCGGTTCTAACCTTGGGCGGCAGAGTAAGACTTAGTAACCCAGCTAGCGTTCCCGTGCGTCCGCCAGGCAAAGGAATGAAAGTAATGTCCGCAAGCTGACAGGCGAGCGTGTGCGCGTCGAGTTTAGTAAGCATCTGAGGGTGCTGGCGAAGAGCAGACAAGGCGAGGATTTCGTCCACTTCTACTTCGGGAAGGTAAATGGTGGCGGTGCTGTCGCGAGGAATGTTGTTCCAGCGGATAATGAGTTCGTCGGGCCCGCGGTAACGCGGTGGTGCCGTGAACCCTGCCGCTATCGACGAAGGTAAGGCACTTTCGGCTCCCGACGCCTTGGTTTCGGATGCTGGTTTGCTGCGTTTTGCACCCCGCGGCGGCATGGCGACCTCGCGGGCTATTGTAATGCCGGGGGGCTGAGTTCTAGCAATTACCGGCGGCCTTATGGTAAAGGTGTGTTGAATGGTATGGGCATCGGGCCAGCCCGGATTGCTGGAATCGACAATTGACAGGTTGCGCTGCGCCAGCCGATCACTGGAGGCCGGGCTGGCTTGGGCGTGGATCGGATCCGAGACGGTGCCAGAGGGCCAGAAGAATATCTCCGCCACCAGACACTGGTGATGACCCCTGATCAACGTTTGAATGGGTTGAAGGGTTCCCGTGAAGGGCCCGTTCGGACCGCCTTGGGTAAGCGGGTTCGTAGGAAAGCGAGGGTCAGTCTGGTTGATATCGAGCCAGCAACCAAAAAACTCCACCTGTTCGGCTGTGCCGCCGCCGTTTATAATTCGGATGTTATTCCCATCGGTTTGCGCGCTCATTTCTGCGTGCCTTGCTTCCGCGAAGCAAGGGAAGGACGCGATTTCGCCGTTGCCACTTTGGTCCTTCTCGATTCCCAGCAGAGGCATGGAGCCGCTGGTGTTAGCCGTTCGCCGATAGTTACCAGGGACGGCTGAAGCGCTCGTGGAATCATAGTCGAGCGCCGAGACCAGGGTGCTAAAGACTCGGAAGAAGACCTGAACGTCCGTCGCAGGCGTCTGAGCAGGAGCTAAATAGCGCACCCGTGCGACCGCATAGTTGAACACATTTTTGCCGCCCACTTTCTGCGACAGTTCCAAGACGCTCTGGCCCTCGTCAGCCGAAAGATCGGTCTCGAATTTTGACGGCGTGGTGCGCAGGCTAGTTAAAGCATCCTGTAAAAATGCGAACGGGTCTGAGCCTTGGTTTACCCCTAGGATACTGTCCCCATCAGTCACTTGGAAGACGCGCGTATCAAAGCTGAGCCAGTATGGATTTTTCAGGCCTGAATCCACGTCCACCATGTAGGGGTTGGCTTGCTTGACGAGCGTGAGGATGGCATTAGCAGTCACCGTTGCGAGGCTGACCTGCATGTTAATCGTCTTTGCCTGGCCCAGGACTGTTGGGAAATCGTTTTTGTTATTGAACTGGAGATCGTAGGCGAGGGTGATGCGTTGCGGAATGTCGATGTCTGTGCCCGGATCCTCATAGCTGGCTGAAGGAGGCTTCACCTCATTCATGTTACCAGCGCCGGCACCGGCAAACGTAAACGCCGGGAGAGTAGGCGGGTGAACAGGTCGAGGGTCCGAGGTCGTTGCCCCCAGGTCTTTCGCCGCGAAGCCGTCATAGAAAACATAGAAGGCGTTTGGGAAGACGGCTGGAATGCCCAGGACGTTGACTGCGTCGGTGGAGAAGGTGTCTCGGTTCGTGACGATGAAGCTCGATTGCGGCACCGGGTCGAACTCAGGGAAGCCAGCATCTTTCCAGGCTTGGAAGGTGTCGATCATGTCCTGGGTCCACGGAGCGTCGGGCGGCATGATCCCACTTGGCCCGGTTCCCTTAACGCAGTCCAAAATTGCCGCTGCGTTGTCCACTACGGATTGGTAGTCCGACAGGTCGAACATAAAGGCCATGGCATCTATGTCTTGGGGGTCGCGGAACAGCCCCTTGATGTCAGTATTCCAGCTCGGCATGTCGTACCTCCCTTGCTACTTGCACTTTCTCCGGAATCGGAGCTTGAGGTCGATTTCGCCCTCTACGTCGCACTCTTTCCAAGGTATGTTAAGGCAGAACAGATCGGCCGGGCAGATCTCATGCTTGGGCGGAGGACAGACCGGCGCAACTCCTTCGCCGCCATCGGGCGAAGGTTTGACCGCGTTAGGATCGCCGCCAAGGCCGCGGATTCTGGCCGCAATCTGATTCAAGTAACGCTGGAAAATGCTGAACCACCGGTTCCCGGCCGGAATGCTCTCTTGGATGTAGCGCAACACCGAATATTTCCTGAGTTCGTTAGGCAGGATTTGCGCGTCGGTGCGGACGGGGATTGTGATTTGGAAGGCGCCAAGGGTCTTGAGGGTGTAGCCCGAGTATTGTTCGACGCTAAGCTTGAAGACCTGCCCAGTCTTAACTTTGGGCGGCAAAGTAAGACTTAGCAGTCCTGCCACCGTTCCTTTTCGTCCGCCAGGGAGCGGAACGAAAGTCACGTCTGCAAGTTGGCAGGCGAGGGTGTGCGCGTCGAGCTTGGAAAGCACCTGAGGATGCTGCCGGAGCGCGGACAGAGCCAGGATTTCGTCCACCTCTACTTCGGGAAGGTAAATGGTGGCGGTGCTGTCGCGAGGCACATTGTTCCAGCGGATGATAAGCTCGTCCGGCCCGCGGTAACGGGGCGGGGCAACTATCCCGACCGCGCTTGAAGGCTGAAGGGCATTTTGCCCTGCCACGTCCTGTCCCGCGGCCACCCGCTTGCCGCGTTTTACATTCTTCCCTGCCACCCGAGTCGCGGCAGCCTCGCGCGTATCTGTGCCGCCGGGTTGAACTGTAGGGATTACGGAAGGCTTTACGGTGAAAGTGTGCTGGATGGTATGGGCATCCGGCCAGCCAGGGTTGCTCGAGTCGACAATTGAGATGTTGCGCTGTGCCAGCCGATCACTGGATGCCGGGCTGGCTTGGGAGTGAATTGGATCAGAGACGGTGCCAGAGGGCCAGAAGAATATCTCTGCCACCATGCACTGGTGATGGCCCGTGATCAGCTGCTGGATGCTTTGTAAAGAGCCCCCACCACTTCCAGTAAAGGGGCCATTCGGACCTCCGGTGTCAGCTAATGGATCCCGTGGGAAGAGTGTATTAGTTTGATTGATATCCAGCCAGCAGCCGAAAAACGCTTCCTGCTCGGTCGCATCCCCGCCGTTAATCGTTTGTTTGTTATTTGCATCCGTCTGATTGCTCATGTTCCCATTTCTTGCTTCGGCAAAACAGGGGAATGAGGCGATTTCGCCGTTACCACTCTGGTCGGTCTGGATTCCGAGCAGAGGCATCGAGCCGCTGGTATTGCCCGTGCGTCGATAGTTACCAGCGACGGGTGATGCACTCGTGGAATCATAGTCGAGCGCCGAAACCAGGGTGCTGAAGACCCGAAAGAAGACTTGCACGTCGGTCGCGGGCGTCTGCGCGGGAGCTAGATAGCGCACCCGTGCGACCGCATAGTTAAAGACGTTCTTGCCGCCGACTTTTTGCGACAACTCCAGCACGCTTGCACCTTCGTCGGCGGAAAGATCGGTCTCGAATTTTGATGGAGTAGCTCGCAGTGTTGTTAAAGCATCTTGTAGGAATCCGAACGGATCTGAGCCCTGGGTTGCACCTAGGAAAGTATCACCATCAGTCACTTGGAAGACGCGGGTGTCAAAGCTGAGCCAGTGGGGATTTTGCGCAGCCGGATCAATGTCTAGCATGTAAGGGTTAGGCTGGTCGATGAGCACGAGCAGGGCACTGGCAACCTCCGTCAGGGCAATCACGGAGCCACCCGTGCCGGTATCGACGTTGTAGTTCAGGCTCGCCTTCATATTCACCGTGGCGGGGAAGTCGTTCGCGTTGGCAAAGCTAAGGTCGTACGAGATCGTGATGCGCTGCGGCATGTCAATCGTGCCGCTAGGGTTCTCATAAATGGCCGACGGATTTATTGCCGAAATGTTACTCGCCCCAGCAAAGGCAAACGTCGGAAGGTTTGGCGGAACCGTCGGGAGAGGAGACGATGCTGCCCCTAACTCCTTTGGCGCAAAGCCCTCGTAGATCACATAGAACGCGCTTTGGAAGACGGCTGGGCTGCCTTTGGCTGTTACTTCCGAGTTCGAGAATGTGTCCCGATTGACGATGATGTAACTCGAATGCGGCGCAGTATCATAGCTGTGTGGAATGATAACTGTCGGATCCTTAGCGGTTTTCGACACGATCTGGTGGTTCGGTATGAGTCCCGCCACCGAATCGATAAGCCCGTCATTCACTAAATCGTCGGCGGTATTGCCGGCGACCCAGGGGATCAGCGGGCTTGGGAGGAGTGGTCCCTTAGTTCCGTCCCATGGCGGAAAAGAAGCCGTGGTTAGGGAGGTTGTGCCGTAGGTCTGATCGGGATCAAGACGCCAGCTCTGCGGGACGCCGCCCACTACAGCCCTTTGCCACATCGCCCAGAGCCGGTCCACGTTGGAGTGGAGCAGGAGAAAGAAAGGATCGCCCGAGGCAACGTGCTCCGTTCCGATTGTGCCGCTTAGGTATTGGTGGATGTAATTGTGTCCCGTGATGGCATCTTTGAAGGCGTCGAATTGCTGGTCTTGAGGAAGCGCGTCCCCGGCTGTAACGACGTCACTGTCTGTTGCGACAGCCGCGCCATCCGTCGCCTGCGCCACCGTTCCCACCAATGGCCCGCCGGTATTGGGGTCGGGCGTCGGTGGGACGGGCTTGGGGGTAGCACCGACAGCACCGCTTATATTGGTCGCCGGCACTCCGCTGGGCCCCACTGCTCTCCAGATGACAGTGTGACCGGGTAGGTCCGCGTGGGTTCCAGTCTCCGCGTTACCACCTAGCTCAGGGTATGGCTGGCCGCTTACAATGGTACCGAAGTTGGCGAAAGGAGCGCCGGCGTCGCCTCCGCCATCGCTCGCAACACGATTGATCGCGCCGCCGCCGTCGTCGCCCATGAAATCAGGCGTGAAGAGGCTAAAGTCGTTGCCATCACTGTCGATCTGGTGACGCGGATCCGTCGTCCAGTCCCAGTAGTGGAGCGAAAGCTGCGGGTCAACCACTCTCAGCAAGGCTTCGATGCGGTTGATCAGTTCACGATGCCAGCCAAAAAAAGCAGCGCCCCCGTGCGCCAGGCTGTGTCCCGCGAAATGGATCCACTCCTGTTTTTGAAAGAAAGTGCGACCATCGGAGTACTTCATGGTCGGATCACCCGTGTCGTTCAGTTTGAGAATAGCGGCCAGAAAGCGGTCCCGCTCTTCTTTTGTAACTTTCGCAATATTTCTTCGTATTCCGTCGCCTAACATAGATCCTCCTTTGTTATCATCTTGCCGTCTTAATGTTATCTTCGCGAATTAGTGGGGACTGTTGCTGGACGTGTCCCAAAAAAAGCTCCTCGAGCGAACCTTCCAAACGCAGAGCCTCGATCATTCAGGTCGTAGCCAGACAATCCCCCGGTGTTTCCGATGGTCAGTCTCCTCCGGAACGTGACCCAAAACCTGAAATTTCTTGAACAGCTGAAATAATAACTGCGATTTACCATTTTGTTTTCCCTCTTGTCAGCGCAGATTCAGACGTGCGCGTCCGGTCAGCGAGCACAGCGAATATGTAGAATTATTTATTATTATTTATTTCTGGCGCAAGACCCCTAAAAGTGGAAATCTGCCTGAACACCAAAATTCTTTAGCCGGTCTGGATGAAAACGGAGCGCCTTTTAGAAGGGCTGGCGCGTGTTCGCCGGGAGGAAACGACACCCGCCACAATGAATTTGATCGCGCGGCAGGGCCACGCGCAGGATCTTGCGCGCTGCCAGGAGCTCCATGTGTCCTTGCGGCTTCCTTATCCCGAGGGTTGTTCGCGTGCGTTGGTTGAAATGTGGCGCGCCTTGCTTTCCAATTGGGCGATGCAGATTTTTCTCGTCGAGGACCGTGCCAGGCCCCTCGCTTCACGGATTGTCTCGTTTAGTGCAACCGTTTTTGTTACTGACGAATTCTGCCGCGAAGCGCAATCAAAGCTCTCTCCGTATCTCGGCGTTCAGGTGGCGCGGCGTTTTCTCTCCCATAAGTTGCCTCTCTTGAATCGCATGCAGGTTGCCCAGGCCAATGCTCGCAAGGGCTTGAATGTGATCATGTGCTTTGGAGGCTGCCAGTCCGATGGGCTTTCTCCTGAGCAAATCTTGGCGGTGCGCGAAAAACAAAGCGAAGCGTTTCATCTCGGCCATAGCGGCTATCGCATGAAGGAATTTCTCGCCGATGCGATCGGCGAGGAAGTATCCCACTGGATGCTCGATTCCGGCGCTCACCTTAGGCGCGACTATTCGCGCTACTTTAAAAAACAGGATGCGCAGATGCCAGAGGCTTCACAACGGCCGCGGCTCGTGGGCTTGACGAAAAAGGAAGCGCTTGCGAACCCCGGTAGTTATCTCTCGAGTCTTTTTGTTTATACGCCGCCGCGCTTTCATTTCAGTCATTCGGAGCAGCTGCTTTTGCAGCACGCTTTAGAAGGCGAGACCTCTGATGAACTAGCGACATCGTTGTTTATTTCTCCGTGGACGGTGAAGAAGCGCTGGCACGCGATCTACGAGCGAGTCGCGAACATCGATCGCGAACTGCTGCCGGTCGCCAACGACCCAGACGTGGCATCACGTGGCGCGGAGCGCAGGAGGCACCTGCTTCATTATCTGCGCCAGCATCCCGAAGAGCTTCGTCCATGGAGCCAATGACGCACGAGATCGAACCGCGCGGAGAGTGCCCGAAAGCGCACGGTAGCTCCGAGCTGTCCCCCTGCTGCCCAGGGCTCGAACAACCACCATTCAGGAAAGCGTCTCAACGTTTACCTGCGCGGTAAAGTCCCCTCCGCTGTCGATCGTAACCACCAATTGCTTTTGCGCACTTTCGTTTTCCGGTTTGTGTAGCAGCTCCCATGGACAGGAAACCCAAGCGCATTCTCCTCAAGTTCGGCTCCGGCATTCTCACTCGGCTGCGCGCGAACGCACTCGATGACAAACAATTTCGCCGTCTCACTGCCGATGTGGCACAACTCGTTCGTGGCGGATGCGAATGCATCATCGTCTCCAGTGGGGCGGTTGCCGCCGGAATGCGCGTTGTGGGGCTGAAGGAGCGTCCACTCGAGTTGACGACCGGACAGGCGTGTGCCGCGGTGGGTCAATCAAAGCTGATGCATCTCTATGCCTCGATGTTCGCAAAACATCAGCTCAACGTTGCGCAGCTTTTGCTCACCCATAGCGATCTTGACAGCCGCACCCGCCATCAAAATGCGAAAAACACACTGCGGCGTCTGCTCGAATGCAAGAACGTCGTGCCGGTCATTAACGAAAACGATTCGGTGGCAGTGGAGGAGCTGCGCTTTGGGGACAACGACCGCCTCTCTGCCGAGGTCGCGGTGCTGGCGGAAGCCGAATTGCTCATCATGCTTACAAGCGTTGACGGGCTGATGGATCATGCCGGCAAACGAATTCCGATGATCGCTGATGTTGCGGACGCAGCTCGTTTTATTCGTACGGAAAAAAGCAGGTTCTCGGTGGGCGGCATGGTCTCGAAACTCGATGCAGTAAAACTTGCGACCGCGGCCGGCATTCCAACAGTGATCGCAAACGGCCGGCACGCCGGAATCATCCCGCGGATCGCGGCGGGCGAGCGAGTCGGAACACTGTTTCCGGCGCGGGCTCAGAAGGCTGGCACGCCCGCTTTGAGCGGCGAGAGTGAGGGCTTGGAGTAATTACTTCACCTGCGGTGATATGGATGCGGACGATCTAAGAAACGAGGTTCTCAGGTACGGGAGACGCGCTCGCGCCGCCGCGCGTGCGCTCGCGCGAATGACCACTGAAAGGAAGAACGCCGCCTTGCTCGCCATGGCAGATCAACTTTGCGCCAGTGCCGGCACGATCCTGCAAGCAAATGGCAAGGACGTCGAAAAAGCGACCACCGACCAGCTTTCCTTACCGATAATTGACCGGCTAAAACTCGACGAAAAACGCATTCAGGCGATGGCGGACGGCATTCGTCAGGTTGCTGCGCTCGAGGATCCGGTGGGAAAAGTCATCGCCGACTGGATCCGTCCCAATGGATTGCACATTTCAAAGGTGCGTGTCCCCATCGGGGTTATCGGAATCATCTACGAGTCGCGCCCGAATGTGACGAGCGATGCGGCGGTGCTTTGCACGAAGACGGGAAACGCAGTCATCCTGCGCGGCGGCTCGGAATCGATTCGCTCCAACATCGCGATTGCCGAAGCGCTCCGTGCCGGCGCAACCAGCGCGGGGTTGCCCGAAGACAGCATTTTGCTCATTCCAAAAACTGGTCGCGATGCCGTGCGGCACATGGCCGAGATGGATCAGTACATCGATCTCATCGTCCCGCGCGGCGGCCCGGCCTTGATCGAAACGGTTGTTAGTTACGCGCGGATGCCGGTGATCAAGCACTACGTCGGGGTCTGCATCGCATATGTGGACAGGGAAGCCGATCTTGATATGGCGGTGCGGATAGTCGTTAACGCGAAGACGCAGCGTCCGGGCGTGTGCAATGCCATCGAGACTGTGCTTGTGCACCGTGAAATCGCGGCTCCCTTTTTTAAAAAAATCGCACCGGTACTGGCCGGAAAAAAAGTGGAAATACGCGCCGATCCCGACAGCTTCCATCAGCTCTCAGCTCTCAGCTATCAGCCACTCCATTCCGCCCGCGACGAAGACTGGACAACGGAATATCTCGATCTCATCCTTGCTGCCCGCGGCGTGGACAACATCGAAGATGCGATTGCGCACGTGGAAAAATATGGCTCTCATCATAGCGACGTCATTATCACCCGCAACGCCGCGCGTGCTGAGAAATTCCTCAACGAGGTCGATTCCGCCACAGTGTACTGGAACGCATCGACTCGATTTACAGATGGCGGCGAATTTGGCTTCGGCGCAGAAATCGGTATCAGCACTGACAAGCTTCATGCGCGCGGGCCGATGGCACTCGAAGAGCTAACGACCTACAAGTACGTCATCCGCGGCGAGGGCCAGATTCGCGAGTAAACAGTTCTCTGCGACAAGATTCCCCGACAGAATGAACAGATGAACGGAATGGTCGAACTCGTATTCTGTCGTACGATGATTGGCTCGTAGGGGCGAGACTCTGTGGGGCCAAAAGGAATCCCTTCGAATACGCAAATCACAGCGTCGTGTGCGCAGTTGAAAGCCTTGCGTAGCCGATTGCATTCCCGGGTGAGGCGTTGAATCATGAGGAGCGCGGGCGCATTTCCTTCGGGGAGCCGCCCTGCTTGCAGCTTCCTCACTGAGACCGATAGCGCGGCTCAGGAGCAATTTATCTGATTTGCCGCAACGAACTTTTGTCCTACACTATTTCATGAATACGCCCTGCCGTCATAACATCACATCAATATTTTACGGCCTGCGCAGGTGGCGATTTTACCACGCTGTAACGGTCGTTTCTCTTTTCACAGCGGTGCTGCTGCTTGGGATTAGCGCGACCAAAGCCAGCACGACTGAAGTAATCTACAGCTTCGCCGGGGATGAGGATGGCGAATACGCCGATACGGATTTGGCGATCGACGGCGCGGGGAACCTTTACGGCTCAACCGTGCTGGGCGGGGATTTCGGAAGTGGCACCGTATGGCAGCTGGCGCCTGCAGGAACTTCCTGGACGCATACCGTGCTCTATAGCTTCACGAGTGGCGCCGATGGTGCCGAGCCCTACAAAGGTGTGACAGTCGATGCGCAGGGCAACCTCTATGGCACGGCGGTTGCCGGCGGGTCGGGCAGTTGCGAGGGTGGGTGCGGAGTAGTTTATAAGTTGACTAACTCTGGAGGAATCTGGACCCAGACGGTGATTCACGCTTTCACTGGGGGCGATGATGGCTCTGGTGCCGGTGCGAGGGTGGCTGTGGACCCTCAGGGCAATGTCTATGGAATGACTCCGACCGGCGGGGCTCTTGGGCTCGGCACCATTTACCAGCTTCACCCGCGTGCAAATGGCAATTACACGTTCAAAGTGATTCACACCTTCACGGGCGGGACCGATGGGTCGAGTGGGTCGGCGGGAAAAATGATTCTGCGCGACGGCCATCTCTACGGCGCGGCGACGACAGGCGGCGCATTCGGAAGCGGAATTGTTTTTGAGCTCACGCCTACCCAGGCTGGCGAATGGGATTTCAAGACTCTCTATTCGTTTCGAGGTCAACCGGATGGGGTATTTCCCTACGGTGCTTTATTGTTCGATCGATCGGGCAATATCTTCGGCACGACTTACTACGGAGGCGTTAATGGGCTCGGCGCGGTTTACCAGTTGGCACCCAGACCAACAGGCGAATGGAAGGAAAGAGTGCTCTACAGCTTCGCAGGCGCAGGAGATGGTAACAGCCCCATCAGCCACCTGAACCTTGACTCGGTTGGTAACCTCTATGGGACAACGAGTGAAGGTGGCTTGGGCAGCGGGACTATCTTTAAACTAACTCGAGGGCAAAATGGGAGCTGGGTTGAGAGCTTGCCTCATCTTTTCCAAGGTCCTCCCGACGCGGCGTTCCCATATAGCGGCATGAGTAACAGAGCCGGTAGCTTCTACGGCGCCACCACCCATGGGGGCGAGAACGACGAAGGCGCGATTTACAAGTTCACGCCGTAAGTTCACTTCTCGGCGGAAAAAGCTGCATCGTTGTCCTCGCCGTTGTCAAGGAAGTCTTCTTCGACAGCGATCATGAACGGCCTTCATCATCTGATTAAGCTGCGCGATCAGTTGTATTGATTCTATGGGTAAGACAAGAAAGCGTGGCCGGCCACGAATACGCACGGCCGAATACTGGCGCGAGTATTACACCCGGAAGCAGCGGGAATGGCGCGCTGCCCACTCACAAATCAGAAAAGGGAGAAAACAAAGACAACGAGGCAAATAATCGAGTGCGAATGTTGCAGCTCTGATTCGCATATTCGATGAAGCGGGCAATGTGCTCGAGGCGCACGAGCAGCTGCGCAAGTTCAAAGGGCTGGAAATGCGAATTGCAATCTCGACAAACCGGTAGCAATTTGGAAAAGGAAGTTGGCAAAATCTCTATCGCAAGCAATTCATCCCATGAACACAAAAGGTCAAACTATCAACTCGATACTCGCATTTTTAGCGTTCGCCTGCCTGACGAGTTACGCAACGGCTGGCGAATCGATCACACAAGAGAAGATCAACCAAATCACACCGGGCCAGACGACGGAAGAGGATCTTGTTCGGACTTTCGGCCCACCAGCAACACAAACGGTCTGTCCAGACGAAGAGACGTCGCTTGACTGGTTTTACGCGAGCCCGATCAGCGCTCAAAACTACATTCCAATCGTTGGCCCGGCTTTGGGCGGTACGCAGGTTAAAGCGTGGGAACTCTGGGTGGTGGTGGGCCCGAGTGGGCGAGTAAAGCGCTACATCGCATATGGACATTATGCGAATGGGGAAGTCAAGCGCTACATCGAATATGGTCATTATCCCCACTGAAACCGGCAAGAATATTCAGCTCGGGTACCCGCAGATTTATTCTGGAGCCATGATTGGAATCCAGTCTTCGTCGGAGGCCGGCAAGGCCGCTGATAGCTGAGCTGACGGACGGCGTCGCTATCAGCGTACTTCCACGTTTCTCGCAGCGCGCCCCGGCACGATTTTGCTGAAAAAGTAAGCCGCGACTTCATGCTGCACGAGCGCGAGACAGGCGAGCAGGCTGGCGATTCAAAGAGCCGTCGCTCCCCAGAGAGGAGACCCACTGAAACCGGCAATAAATCTGGCGCTCTGAGTTCTTGCCTTGCCGAAGCGAATTGCGCCGGCATCACCGGTCACACCTCCGTTGCGAGTGTCGATAATATTATCGGCCGTGGTAAGCGAAAGACCGGCTCCTGTGCCCAATGCAGTGTTATTGTTGCCGGTTGTGTTGCTTGTGCGAGAGCATGCCCAGCCGACAAGAAAAGTAAAAGGTCAACGTGCGGGGATGATCTTGTAGATGTTTCCGTTGGTGATGTCGCAGATGTAGAGTTCGCCGCTGGCGTCTTCGCCTAGCGAGGATGGGTTGTTCAACGGGAAATTACCAACGCGCGTCGGAAACAATTGCGAGGTGATATCCCGGAAGCCGGACACGTTTCGGCCGTTATAGCGGAAGATCCAAATTCTTCCGGTAGTTCCCGGTCCGAGGTAATCGGCGAACACATAGATCCCGCTTAACAGCGGAATCCGACTCCCGCGATAGACATAACCACCGATTATCGTCTGGCCGGTGGTGTGCGAATAATCGAAAATTGGATCGACTGCATCTGGCGGCGGCGGATCGTCAGGGTAAGCAGGATTCTGGATAAAGCCTTCCCGCACGCGCCAGCCATAGTTTTCGCCGCCGCCGGGGTTGGAAGCTTTTTGCACATCGATTTCTTCCCGCGAAGACTGCCCGACATCGCCAATAAACATCGTACCGGTGACGCGATCGAAGCTGTCGCGAAAAGGGTTGCGCAGGCCGAAGCAGAAAATCTCCTGTTTGTCGGTGTCCGATCCGTAGAAGGGATTATCAGGCGGGATCGAGTAAGCGCCCGGCGCGTCCTCGATGTGGATGCGCAACATCTTGCCAAGCAGAGTTGTGGTGTTTTGCGCATTGCCGCCCGGTTCGATGTGACCCGGGCCCGCGTCATTGGCGCTGCCGCCGTCGCCAGTTGCGATGTAAAGATTGCCCTCATCACCCGGTCTCGGACTGAAGCCGACCCAGCCGCCGTTGTGATTGGTTTGTGGTTGATCGAACGTCAGCAACGCCGCTTCGCTGCCCGGGTCCGCCACGTCCGGATCGGAGGAGACGGTAAATTCGGCAATATGAGTAACACCCGCGCCGAATGACCCACCGGACGCTGTGTAGTTGAGATAAAAGCGGCCATTGGTCGCATAGTTCGGATCGAACGCCATACCAAGCAATCCCTGTTCACCGCCATCAACAATCTCGCCGGAGATGTCGAGATACGGGATCGCGTTTACGGTTCGCGATGGAAGATTGATAATCAGGATCTGTCCTGTCTGTTGCACAACGAAGAGCCGGCTCGTATCACCGGGAGGCGCAGTCACGTAGAGCGGTGCGGTAAAGCCGCCGGCGACCCGCGTCGCGTCGAGACGCGGGGTCTGCGCGTCCGCAGGTGAGAGGAGAACCATCGGTAGGAGCGCGGCGAGAGCCGTGACGCAAAAGCTCCACGGAAACATCTTCGAGAAAACCTTGTCCATCCTTGCTCCCCCCAGAAATAAAACGCACGCCGCACCAGTAACGGATTTATGGAAATCGTTCTCCCTCCGAACAACATGTCCCGCCGGTCCATGTCGCTGGCATTCGTCACGCCCGCCGTTTCGCCCGGGCAAGCCAAAAAACTTCTCGAGCAGTTGCGCGATGTTTGCGGCTGAAACATTACAGCGTCCGCACCGAGCAAAGTTAATGGAATTGTCCCGAAAGAATTTCGCTTCGCCGAGCGAAGCGGTTCCGTAGCTGGCGTTCATCACGCTAGTTTGTGCGCAATCTGGCAAAGCGAAAAGGAAGCGACTCTTTTTGTCACACACGACATCGAAGAAGCAATCCAACTCGCCCATCTGGTGCTGGTCACGAGTGCGGGTCCAGCGACGATTCCGGACGTGGTGGAGTCGATCTTTCCGAGCCCGCGACCTCGATTCGCATCTTCTGCGTCATGGGCATGAGCCTACGTTTGCAAACTAGAATCGGCAATCCGCCCGCGATGAACGATCGAATAAGCGCATACGATCTGGCGGCAACGAATACCTTAGTACCATGAAAGCGTTCTTTTCGATCATTCTCGCCGTCGCCGTCTCCATGGGCAGCGTTCAGGCGGGCCTCGTCCACAGAGCAGCCAACGTGGCGAAGAGCAGTGCGTACACAGCCAAGAATGTCGCGCATAGCGTTGTGAAGGGCACAAGAAGGGCCGTGCACACTGTAGTCTATAGGCTCACCCGATAGATCGAGGCAATTCTTGCGGTTGGTTGAAATCGCCCGCGTGTTCGTACGTTTCGATCACCGGCGGAGATTAGATTAAATCAATAGCCACCTGTTTCATAGATGAGCCGGCAGTCGGATTCGAACCGACGACCTGCTGATTACAAATCAGCTGCTCTACCAGCTGAGCTATGCCGGCGTTTATCTCGGTAAACCACCTCGTGGGGCGATCCCGAAGATTGAGCAAGTGTATACCACGATTTCCGCCGCCCTGCTGAAGCAAATTT
>Ga0137407_10000696_pt1 | contig 22173 bp, 20 predicted proteins | sample CZOMad2_2_16fung_FD_108410 | JGI IMG/M metagenome (GOLD analysis project Ga0137407, IMG submission 108410) | Vadose zone soil fungal communities from Angelo Coast Range Reserve, California, USA - CZOMad2_2_16fungal (Illumina Assembly) | ecosystem: Environmental > Terrestrial > Soil > Vadose... | reverse complement strand
CATGGCGGCCTCGACCGCTGGCGGAAATTGCAAAGCCCCACCGTCACGGCGGTCAGCGGTGGCGGGCTATTTGCCTTGAAGGGCGTTCCGCAGGACCCGATGCCTCGCCAGCAGACAGTATCGCTTCAGGAGGAGAAAGCTTCAGTCTTTCCGTTTGGGAAGCCTGATTGGCTCACTCGATTCTCCTCGCGTCGTGTTGCCATCGAAACCACGACCGGTACCGTCGTGAGCGAACGACTGGACCCGCGGAGTTCGTTTGCTGGACACGACCTGTTCACGCCCTGGGACGCGCTTCAGCGGGCGTACTTCAACGGCTACGCGATGTGGACGTACCTCACGACTCCGTTCTTCATGGCGATGCCGGGCTTCGAAGTGTCGGAGATCGATCCATGGCGAGAAGGCGACGAGCGCTGGCGCGGGCTGCGTGCACGGTTCCCGGATGACATCGCGAGCCATAGTACCGAACAAGACTTCTACTTCGGTGACGACTACCGATTGCGGCGCCACGATTATCACGTCGACATCGCCGGAGGCTTTCCGACCGCACAATACGTTGCAGAGATCGTAGACGTCGGCGGGTTGCGGTTTCCGACGCGCCGTCGTGTATACATGCGCGCGCCGGACATGAACCCCATCCGCGATCTCTTGATGGTTGCGATCGACTTCAGCAACTTCCACCTTGCTTCGCAATCCAAAGGGGACGATCACCATGAGTAATCCCCTATCGCTCGATGTCTACGTCACGCCGATGCGGCCCGTGGTTGGTGCCCCCGCTCAGGGCCCCGGCGATGAGCCCGTGTGGTCGCCCATGTCGAGCACGCTGATTCATGGCGAGCATGATGCGATCCTCGTCGACACTCTTGTCACGTTCGATCAGGCAAATGTTTTGGCCGATTGGGTCGATGGCTTCGGCAAAAAGGTCATCGCGATCCTGATCGCTCACGGGCACTCAGATCACTGGATCGGTCTCCAGCGCCTCCTCCAACGCTTTCCATGTGCAAAGGCGCTCGCGCGACAGGCTCCGCAGCAACGAGCACAGTTCGAGGCGACCGATCCCAAGACGAAGAAATACTGGCAGTCGACTTTTCCCGGCGAGATCCCCGACGATCCGACTGTTCCGGCCCCGTTGATGGAGGGCGGTATCGACATCGAGGAACAACGCCTGGAGTTCATCGACATCGGTCAGGGAGACACCGAGCACTCCACGGTCATCCACGTGCCGTCCATCGCGGCAGTCGTTGCTGGCGACGTCGTCTACAACCAGGTGCACATGCTGACTGTCGAGACGGATGAGCGCTCCCGGCAAGCATGGATGCACAGCCTCGACCGAATCGCCGCGCTTCAGCCGCGAATCGTCGTGGCGGGACACAAGCGCGTCAATGCTCCCGATACGCCGGATAACATCGGCGCGAGCAAGCGATACCTGGCTGACTTCACTCGAATCGCCGCTGAGCGGAAAACGGTAGAGGGGATCGTCAATGCGATGCTCGCCCTGCACGGGGATCGCGACAATCCGTACGTCGTCTGGCTCTCGGCTCGCCGGGCGGTCGCAAGACGAGGTTAGTGGACGACTCATGAGCACGAGCTTACATACTCGATGGTGCACACACTCCGCAGTGAGAGAACGGATCAGGACGTTCGGCGATTGCGCCGACAGACGGTATAGGCAATGGATGAGTCCATAAACCCCTTGCCGCTGATTAATTCGCGTCCTGAACAGATTTTTCCGACGTTGACGCCGGCTCAGATCAGCCGCATTACTGCGCATGGACATCGACGGGCAATCCGCGCAGGTGAGATTCTCGTCCAGCAGGGAGACATCGATATTCCGTTTTTTGTCGTTCTTGCTGGCGAACTGGATGCCGTGCGGCCCGGACCAGGCAGCGAAACGCTTATTGCGATTTTTCGCGCCGGTCAATTCACCGGTGAAGTCAACATGCTTTCCGTACGTCGCGCGCTAACAGAAATTCGCGTCCGCGAAGACGGAGAGGCCGTCCAAGTGTCTCGCGATAAGCTCGTGGCGCTCGTGCAAACCGACGCTGAATTGAGCGAGATCCTGATGCGCGCGTTTATTCTGAGACGCGTCGAGTTAGTAACGCAAGGAATTGGCGATGCAACACTCGTAGGCTCGAATCATTCGGCCGATACACTTCGCATCAAGGAATTCCTGACACGTAACGCTCATCCCTACGCCTACCTCGATCTGGAGCGCCATGCGGACGTGCAGAATCTGCTCGATCACTTTCATATAACGGTTACGGAAATACCTGTAGTGATCTGTCGCGGCGAAACTGTTTTACGAAATCCCACTAACTCCGAGATCGCCAAATGTCTGGGTTTTAACGAAACGGTCGACCCGACACAAATCCACGATGTAGTGGTTGTAGGTGCAGGCCCGGCAGGTTTGGCAGCTGCGGTCTACGGCGCCTCGGAGGGACTGGATGTCGTGGTGTTGGAATCGTACTCGCCAGGAGGACAGGCGGGTTCTAGCTCAAGGATTGAAAACTATCTGGGATTTCCAACCGGAATTTCGGGCAATGACCTCGCGGGTCGCGCATACACGCAAGCCCAGAAATTCGGAGCGCAAATGTTGCTCGCAACGGCAACTGGATTGGTGTGCGAACGCGATCCTTACGCCGTTGAGTTAGATGATGGCCTCAGGATTTCGGGACGTGCGATCGTTATCGCTACAGGAGCCGAATATCGAAGGTTGCCGCTTGAGAATTTGTCTCATTTTGAAGGCGCCGGAATCTACTATGGTGCGACCTTCTCGAATACGTCGTGTGTAGGAACAACCAAACCGCCGAAACGGAGAGAAAGAAAATCCCCCATGTGTTCCTAATGACAGGAGCCGAACCCAATACAGGATGGCTCAACCAGTGTCTCGCTCTCGATGAAAAAGGTTTTATTAAGACCGGCGCCGATTTATCGCCGGAGGACTTGAAGACCGCTAATTGGCTGTTGAAGCGCCGACCCTACCTGCTTGAAACGAACATTCCTGGCGTGTTTGCCGTAGGGGATGTACGCGCTGGAAATATTAAACGTGTAGCGTCGGCTGTCGGAGAGGGGTCTATCGCCATCTCATTCGTCCACCAAGTGCTGCGGGACTAGGAAAGAAGAACGCTTGAGGATCATCCATGGGCATCAATCCGCGATTCAATTATCCGCCGCCGATTGCCAGGACTCTCGGTTTTGATCTCGTTGAGTCGGGAGCTCGCACGGCGACGATCGAAATTGTCACGAATCTTGAGAAGCACGCGAACCCGATGGGCACGCTCCACGGGGGTGTTCTATGCGACGTCGCGGACGCCGCCATTGGAACGCCTCACGCCACCGGTCTAGAGGAAGGAGAAAGTTTTACGAGCTTGGACCTGCAAATCAATTTCTTCCGTCCTGTCTGGGACGACAGACTCCGGGCAATCGCGAAGACAGTGCACCAGGGGAAGACGATCAGCCGGTACCTCTGCGACATCCTCAACAGCGACGGAAGACTCGTGGCACAGGTTGCCGGCACGGTGATGACATTACGGGGCGAGAAAGCTTCCGGACGATAGGAGGACGACTTTGAGCAAGCTTGATGGGAAAGTGGCCTTGGTTACTGGGGGTAATAGCGGGATCGGTTTCGCAACTGCACGGGAGTTCGTGGACGAAGGAGCATATGTCTTTGTCACTGGGCGGCGTGAAAAGGAGTTGGAAGCAGCCGTGAAAGCAATAGGAAGGAATGTAACCGGCGTTCGAGCGGATGTCTCCAACTCTGAGGATCTCGACCGACTGTTTTCACAGATCAGAAGCGAAAAAGGAAAAGTCGACATCGTCTTCGCAAATGCCGGCGCTGCCAAATACGCGCCACTAGGCCAGATCAGCGAAGAACTTTATCAGTCAATTTTCGAGGTTAATGTGAAGGGCGTACTCTTCACAGTCCAAAAGGCACTCCCTTTGATCCCGGATGGCGGATCAATCATCCTGAACGCATCGATCGTCGCGAGCAAAGGCCTGCCCGCTAACAGCATCTATAGCGCGAGCAAGGCGGCGGTACGCTCGTTCGCTCGGACCTGGACAACTGATTTGAAAGACCGGCACATTCGCGTAAATGTCGTTAGCCCTGGCTCCACAGAAACGGAGGGCTTAAGGGAACTGTTGGGTTCGTCGGAGGTTGGTCGGCAACGATTAAAGGCGATTTCTGCGTCGGTGCCACTAGGGCGGCTTGGAAAACCCCAAGAAGTCGCCCGTGCCGTGGTCTTTCTCGCGTCCGACGACAGCAGCTATGTGACCGGGACTGAGTTGTTTGTTGATGGCGGCTTCGCACAAGTATGAGGCAATCTTAGTCGGAGGCACTGAATGGTAGAACACGCATTTGGAACACAACTTAGCAATCGGGATTTCTTCATTCGGCAGCGGCGACTGGAGTATCCGGCTTTTGTAGATGTGTGCAACGCACTACCGCCTGATAGGTTGGACTATCGGCCGCATCCTGCCCCGCGTTCGGCAGGTGAATTGGTGGCTTTGCTCGTCTCGCTGGAACAAGGCTGCGCCGAACTCTGCGAGACTGGACGCGGCTCCTATAACGCCAGATTACGGTTCCACCCAGCAGGTGATTCTTCGGCACTCGCGCAGATGGTGGCTAGTTATGAGGAGCACCACCGCAAACTGGCCGAAAGACTGGAACGCCTTGACGATGATACTTGGAATCGTTCCGCCTGGCTGGCCCGAGGAGACCAGGAAATCATCCTTAGAGATTCGATTGGCGGATTGCTCTGGACGGCATTGTTCGACGGTATTCATCACCGCGGCCAACTTAGCACGTACATCCGTCCAATGGGCGGAAAGGTGCCGAGTATTTACGGTCCGTCAGGCGACGCTCCCGCGAGACAATCGTAGCAAGACTCATGGTAAAGAAACGGTGCGCGTGGGTTGGCGAAGGCAATTCCCTGATGCTCGAATACCACGATAGGGAATGGGGTGTGCCGGTCCACGATGACCCCAAACATTTCGAGTTTCTTGTACTCGAAGGCGCACAGGCCGGACTGAACTGGTCGATCGTCTTGAATAAGCGAGAAGGTTATCGCCGCGCTTTCAGCGAGTTCGATCCTAACAAGGTGGCGCGTTATACCGAAAAACGCGTTCAGAAACTGCTGCTCGATTCAGGAATCATTCGAAACCGGCAAAAAATCGAGTCGGCCGTACGCAACGCGGGTGCGTTTCTCGCGATTCAGGAGGAGTTCGGCAGTTTTGATGCATACGCGTGGCGCTTTGTCGGCGGCCAAACCAAAGTGAACCGTTGGAAATTGACGAAGCAGATTCCAGCAACCTCTACCGAATCCGATGCGTTCAGCAAGGACCTGAAACACCGCGGATTCAGCTTCGTGGGTTCAACTGTCATATACGCGCATATGCAGGCAGTCGGGATGGTGAACGATCACCTCGTCGACTGTTTCCGATATCGAGAAATCGGCAAGGCATAGCACGACCCAAGGAACGGAGCACTCGCTTGACTGAAACGATATTTGACGTCGCCATCATTGGGTCCGGGTCCGGAGGTTACACCGCGGCAATCCGTGCCGGACAATACGGCCTAAAAACGTGCCTAATCGAGAAGGATGCGAGGCTTGGCGGCACTTGCCTTTTAGTCGGGTGCATTCCCACAAAAGCGCTGCTGTTCAACGCTGAGATTTACGACCATTTGAAGGCGGGTAAGGAATTCGGCGTCGAGATGGATGGGCGGAAGGTGAACTGGGGCACCATTCTGGCGCGCTATCGGCCGCTCACGAGCAATGCGATTCGGACTGGTTGCTTCGGATACATTGTCCTCGGACAGCCGTAGACTTTGGTAACGAACTAATTGAGATTCCGCATAACTCATTCAAACTAAAGCAAAAGCGGAGAGAGGGGGATTCGAACCCCCGGCACGGGTTTTGCCCGAGCAACTGCTTAGCAGGCAGCCCTGTTCGGCCACTCCAGCACCTCTCCGTGGTCGATAGAAGCCGCGCCAGGTAGGCAGCGCAGCCTTCTCATTATAGGGGAAGGAAGAGGAAACCGCGGCCAGGAAATTGCAGAAGCCTGAACGCGGGATTATGATGGCGATCAGAGGCAAAAATGGCTCGACCTCCTTCAATAGAACAACATGCGCCGTTCCGGTTCTCTTTGGACGTGAGTTCTGTCTGCCTCACCGGCGACCAATTTAGTCGGCTTTGTAGCGACAATCCCGAACTTCGTATCGAACTGACTGCAGATCGGGAACTGATCATTATGTCGCCGACCGGTTATGAGACAGGTTGGAGAAACGCGAAAATCACTCAGCGGGTGGCGAATTGGACCGAACAAGACGGCACGGGAATCTGCTTTGATTCATCGACTCTTTTTACTCTGCCGAATGGCGCGAAACGGTCTCCCGATGCGTCCTGGATCAGAAAGTCCGGTGCGAGCGTTTGAGCTCCGAGGAACGAAGCATTTTTGCCCCAATCTGTCCGGACTTCGTGGCCGAGTTGCGCTCGCCGTCCGATACCCTCGCCGACCTTCAGGAAAAAATGGCGGACTATATTCGGAATGGTGCCCGGCTCGGCTGGTTGCTGGACCCGGTGGAAAAGCGTGTCCATATCTACCGGCCGCGCCAGGGTCCGGAGTGCCTCGAAAACCCCGAATACGTCACCGGCGAAGACGTCCTTTCCGGATTCAAGTTCAACTTCCAGGAAATACTCTAGCGGATCACCACAGTTCGCCTCGCTTTCGCCTCAGCAACACAATGAAGAACGGGCCGCCGATGAGCGCGGTGATGACGCCCACGGGAATTTCCGTGGGCGCGAATATGGTGCGGGCGGCAGTGTCGCAGAGAACAAGAAAAGCGGAGCCGAGAAAGAACGAGGCAGGAATAAGAATACGATGGTCGGGGCCGGCCACCAGTCGAATCGCGTGCGGAACGATCAGGTCAACGAACCCTATCGGTCCGGTAAAGGCCGTAATTGCACCGGTGAGGATGGAACCGATAAAGTAAGACGTTCTCTTCAAACGGCGCACATCCACACCTCGCGACGCCGCCCATTCCTCGCCTCCGGCAAGTGGGTTGAATTGGCCGGATATCCAGATCAGTGCAATGAGGCACGCGATTACGAAGGGTGCCGTGCGCATCACGGCGTTCATGTCCGCAGTATCCAATGAACCCATTGTCCAGCGAGTCATCATGTATCCCTGAGTGAAGTTCGCTGCGAAATGGATAAACATGATGAGGGCGCCGAAGACGAAGTTCAGAGTCACGCCCGCCAGAAGCAACGTAAACGTCGGCAGCGCATTCCTCGTTCTCGCGATGAAAAACACCAGCAGGATCGTCAGGAATGCGCCCACAAACGCGGCCAGCGACACGAAGGGAACGCCCAGAACCACTGTCCCCAGCCCGAGCCAGATCGCGACCACGGCGCCAAAGGAACTGCCTGTCGAGATCCCGAGCGTGAATGGAGTCGCAAGCGAGTTTCGCAGAATGGCTTGAAACAGAACGCCCGCAACCGCCAGGGCGCCGCCGGCAATTGCTCCAAAGAGAATCCGGGGCAATCGTGCGATGAGGAAGATCTCGCGATCGGGGCTGACGCCGGCAATGACGTTTCGCCAGGTCACCGGGGTGGAGCCGATCCATGGCGTGATCAGCAACACGACGAGGCAAAGCAACGCGCATGGTCCCACGACTGCGACGAATCGCGCGAGGGAGAGGCCGCTGTCAGGCGGTAGGGATGATGTAGTTGCCGCGGCCGTCCGGCCGCTTGAAGACAGCGGCTGTGATTTCAAAGATTTCATAAAGATGTTGCGGCGTCAGGACGTCTTCGGGAGAGCCGTCCGCCACAAAGAGTCCTCCACGTATGGCGATCATGCGATGCGCGTACCGTGCCGCGAGATTCACATCATGCGTCACACTCACGATGGTCATCTGCCGCTCCGCATTCAGACGTTCGAGGATATCGTAGAACTGAATCTGATGCTTCAGGTCGAGATACACTGTCGGCTCGTCAAGCAGGAGTACCTCCGGATCCTGCGCGAGCGCGCTGGCAAGCACGGCGCGCTGCCTTTCGCCACCGCTCAACTCGCTGAATACTTTCTTCGATAACCCGGCCGTGTCCGTGAGTTCCATCGCTTCCTGTGCTCGCTCCGCGTCCCGGCGCGTATCGAAGAGCGCAGTGCGATGTGGGAGGCGGCCCATCATGACAATATCCTTGACGGTGAAAGGAAAGACCATGTGCGTTTCCTGCGGGACGAAGGCCATGCGCCTGGCGAGATCGCGCGAACTCAGTTCCGCCACAGGCTTCCCGTAAAATTCCACAGAACCCTTGTAGCCGCGAAGCAGACCCGCAAGCACTTTCAGGAATGTCGATTTGCCTGCGCCGTTCGGACCCACCAGGGCGACAAATTCACTGGGAGCGAAATCCGCAGTAATGCCCTGGAGGACTGGTGTGTGCGTGTAGCCGTAATTCAAACGGTCTACGTGGAATATAGGTTCCATGCTTATGAGGATTATAACGGGCCGCGGATTGCGCTGTAGCGGCGCTCTATGAGCGCCGACGATCCGGCGGTCATAGACCGCCGCTACAGCGCAATCCGCGGCCGCACTTATATCCCAAATATGCGGCAAGATCGAATAGAATCCGCGAAATGCAGGATCGACGCGAGTCGTGGATCTTCATTCTCACTCTCGGCAGTGCGGCGGCGGTACTTTTGTCGATCGCCGGCGCCGAGACGCTTCTTGCGATTGCATGTCTGGCATGGCTTATCGTCCGACCCCGGCCGATCGAGTGGCCGGGATATGCGATACCACTATTCGCCTTCATGTTAGCCACAGTGCTGTCGCTCGTCATGTCTCCCCAACCGGAAGTCGGCATGGGCGCCGTGCGCAAGTTCGTTTTGTTCTCAATGGGGCTGCTCGTCACAAACTTTGTTAACGGTCCGTCGCGAGCCCGGATCTCCCACGTTGCGCTTCTGGCAGTAGCGGCAGTCACATCGGTCGTAGCGCTTGGGCAATTCGCCCTGGCCTATATCAAATTTCTCTCAACACAGAACCTTGCGGATGATCCTACAGTACTGGCGAGGATCACCGGTTTTATGGGCCACTGGATGACATTCAGTGGCGAACAGTTGCTTGTCTGGTGTGCGGCCGTTCCGGCCATGGTGATTCTCGGCCGCCGCTGGTCGATACCTTTGGCGGTGATCGGCGCGGCACTTGTGCTCAGCTTCACGCGAAGTGCCTGGCTCGGAGGGTTCGCCGGACTTCTTGCCGTCGCATTCATGATTCCCCGAAAGGTTCTGATCGGAGTGATCGTGCCCCTGGCAATCGTCAGTGTGGTGGCCTCAGGACTCATCTACCATCGTATAGCCATGAGCTTCGGTGAAAAGTTCGCGCCGGATACAGGACGCCTGGAGATGCTTTTTGCCGGATTCCGGATGATTCAGGATCATCCCCTGTTCGGTGTAGGGCCGGAAAGAATTCACACCGAGTTTCCGCATTATTATCGCGGAACCAATCTCCAGGACTTTTACTACGGCCATTTGCACAACAACGTCGTTCAGATCGCCGCAGAACGAGGATTGCCGTGCCTGGCCACATTTATCTGGTTCATTCTTGCTGTTTACGCTGATCTCATGAGCATGTTGAAAACCGCGCCGAAAGACACACGCTGGACCATCTTGTCGGCGATTGCGGCGCTCAGCGGTTTTGTCGTGGCGGGTTTCTTTGAATACAACTTTGGGGATTCTGAGGTCCTTCTTCTGTTGTTGTTCATCGTGTCTGTTCCTTACGGTCTCCATAGCGTCCCATCTGAAGTCGGTGAACGATCAAGAGCTCAAGCAACTTACGCTAGCTAGTGCCGCGAAACGAATCAGCCGGCGGGAACTGTCGCCCGTCGAGGTAACTGAAGCTGTGCTGGATCGCATTGAGCGGCTGAACAAGCGGATGCGGGCGTTCATTACGGTAACGGATGAGCGAGCACTTGAAGGGGCAAGAGCGGCGGAGCGTGAGATCGCCGGCGGTCATAGACCGCCGCTACAGGGGGTGCCGATCTCGATCAAAGATTTGTTCGACACGAAGGGAATCCGGACGACAGCGGGATCGAAGGTTTTCGCGGACCGCGTGCCGGAGCAGGATGCGGACGTCGTCATGAGTCTTTATGGGGCGGGAGCGGTTCTGGTGGGAAAGACGAACCTTCATGAGTTCGCATATGGAGTCACGTCGATCAATCCTCATTATGGAACGGCGCGGAATCCGTGGGATCCGCAGCGAATCACGGGCGGCTCGAGCGGTGGATCGGCCACTGCAGTCGCGCTCGCATTGGGTTTCGGATCGCTGGGGACGGACACCGGTGGTTCCATCCGGATCCCGGCTTCTTTATGCGGAATCGTTGGTTTGAAACCAACGTATGGCCTGGTGAGTCTGAGTGGGGTAATTCCTCTTGCGCCATCGCTCGATCATGCGGGACCTATGGCGCAGACGGTTGAAGACGCGGCAATTCTACTGAGCTTGATCACCGGCGGCCGGGTGCGTTACGCCGACGCGCTGACGGGAAACGTTAAAGGAATTCGCATTGGCATTCCCCAAAGTTACTTCTACGAGTATTTGGATCGGGAGGTGGACGCTGCGATCCGTGCCGCCATCACGAATCTTGGGAATCTTGGGGCCGACATTGTCGATGTAGACTTTTCGAGCGCTGCCCTGCAAAAAGACATCTTTGTTCAGGTCGCTACCCCTGAGGCATATTCCTATCATGAGCAATACCTGCAGAGGCATGGAGCCGCCTACGGATCCGACGTACGGACACGCCTGGAAGCGGCGCGCACCATGCTATCCGTGGATTATCTCCGCGCGCAGCGGGGACGATTGACAATGAAAGAAGAATGCGAAACTATTTTTAAGACAGCGGATGTCATCGTCACGCCGACGACGGCTGTTGCTGCGCCCCGCATCGATGGCGAAATTGCTGTCGACTTGCTCAATCGTTGCACCAGGCCATTCAATCTCACGGGTCTTCCGACCGTCTCCGTTCCGTGCGGCTTTACCTCGGAAGGCTTGCCCGTAGGGATGCAGATCACCGGCCGGCCCTTCGATGAGTCGACGGTTTTGCGCGTGGCGCACGCCTACGAGCAGAACGCAGGGTGGTTTCACCGGCGGCCGGCGATATAGACCAGCATGTTCAAGAAGATCCTTATTGCCAATCGAGGTGAGATTGCGGTTCGCGTCATTCGCGCTTGCCGGGAAATGGGAATTCCGACTGTAGCGGTTTATTCAGAAGCCGACCGTGGCGCTCTTCATGTGCGTATGGCGGATGAAGCGTATGAGATCGGACCGGCACCGTCACGGGAAAGCTACCTCGTAGCTCACAAGATGATCGATGTGGCAAAACGGGCCAAAGCGGACGCGGTGCATCCGGGCTATGGATTTCTGGCCGAGAATGCCGCGTTTGCCGGAGCCTGCCGCGACGCGGGCATCACGTTTATCGGACCTTCGCCGGAGTCGATTGCCCTCATGGGATCCAAAGTGGAATCTCGACGGGCTGCCGCCTTGCACGGAGTGGAGATGGTGCCGGGCACCCTTGATCCGATCAGTTCCGATGAAGAGGCCCGTAAGATCGCATCATCGGTCGGATATCCAATCATGCTCAAGGCTTCGGCCGGCGGCGGAGGCAAGGGGCTTCGGCTTGTCCGGACGGAAGGCGAAATGGAGAGCGCGCTGCGGAACACCAGATCCGAATCGCTGGCCGCGTTTGGCGATGCCGCGATCTACATTGAGAAATTTGTCGACAGGCCCAGACATGTCGAGATTCAGGTCCTGGCGGACCGCTATGGCCATGCGATTTACATCGGCGAGCGCGAATGCACCATTCAGCGCCGGCACCAGAAGGTCATCGAAGAATCTCCGTCGCCGATCATGGATCCCGATCTCCGGAGCCGCATGGGTGAAGCCGCATTGAAAGTGGTCCAGGCAGCAAAGTACTACAACGCCGGAACTGTCGAATTCCTGGTGGACCAGGCCCGCCGCTTCTATTTCCTCGAAATGAACACGAGACTCCAGGTCGAGCATCCAGTCACTGAAATGGTTACCGGTCTCGATCTCGTGAAGCATCAGATTCTGATCGCTGCGGGCGAGAAACTTACGCTGCAGCAGGACGACATCGTGATGCGCGGTGCCGCTATTGAATGCCGGGTTTACGCGGAGGATCCCTGGAACAATTTCTTTCCCTCGCCAGGAAAGATCACAATGCTTCGAACGCCCTCGGGACCGGGCATTCGCGATGATGGTGGTGTTTATGCGGGTTGGACCGTTCCAATCGACTACGACCCGCTCCTCTCAAAACTGGTGGCCTGGGGCGCTACGCGCGATGAGGCCATCCGGCGGATGCAGCGTGCTCTTCGGGAATATCACATTGAAGGCATCCAAACGAATATTTCCTTCTTCCTTGCGATACTGAATGATCCGGATTTCCGAAAAGGCAGTTTCGACACGGGCTTCATTGATCGGTGGCTGCAAAGCCGCAAGGCTGAATCCAAACCCTCCAATCACGACCGGGACCTCGCAGCCATCGCTGCTGCCATCTTTCATTCGGAACAGTCTGGATCTGTGGCCGAGGTGGTGACGGAAGAGGGGAGTCCCTGGAAGCTCGATGGCCGTCGGCGCGGTCTCAGGACTTCATGAAGTACACCGCGATCATTCACGGCGAGCGAATCGAAATCGAACTGAACCGTGTGGGCGCCAACGGTGTCGAGGCTGAAGTCGGAGGGAGAAGGTACTTGTTGGAAGCCAGGATGGTCGAGCCTGGAGTCTACTGGTTCAATTGGAACAATCGCTCGCTGGAGCTTTCGGTAGCGCAGAACGGTGGGAAGCTTGTCGTTTCTCTTCCGGACTATCGGATTCCGGTCGAGATGGTCGATGCCCGGACCGCACTCCTGAGGGCCGGTCCGCACGGCTACGATGGCGTGGCTGAAATTCGGGCGCCCATGCCTGGGAAAATCGTGAAGCTCCTTGTTACGGAGGGTGCTGCGATCGAGGTTAATCAAGGCCTTCTTGTGATGGAGGCGATGAAAATGCAAAACGAAATCAAATCCCCGAAGAAAGGTATCGTTCGGAAACTGGGAGTGAGCGAAAACGCGGCCGTGAATTCGGGTGACCTGCTGGTAACGGTGGAGTAACTGTAGCGGCGGTCTGTGACCGCCGGATCGTCGGCGGTCACAGACCGCCGCTACAGTTATGGGCTACTGGCTCTTCCCCGCCGAGGCGAGGATTCGCTCGGCGAAATAGTTCGAAATCGTCGCCTTGTTCCTGGCTGATTCTGAAAACGCGGCCTTCAGTAACTGATCCTTCCGGTTGAAAATGGCCGTCCGTACGTCCGCCTGAACGCGAGGATCCGAAAGGTCCTTTTGGCCGCCGGCATCCTTTTCCAACAGCTTCACGATATGGAAACCAAACCGGCTCTCGACAATCTGTGGAAACGTCTCGCCGACCCGCATACGCTGCACAACCTGCGCCAACCTTGGATCAACGTTCTCGAGCTGCTGCAGCGCTTGGAACCTCAGGTCACCGCCGCCTGCAGCGGATGTAGGATCTTCCGAGTAATCGCGCGCGACGGTGGCAAAGTCCTGGCCGCCCTGAACGTCACGCAACAGGCGAGCTGCCTTCGCCAGAGCTTCTTCGCGAGTCTTGGCATCGTCCTTCTTTCCGTTTTGAACCTCGGGTTCGGCGACAGGCGTTACCAGGATATGAGCGATGTGATAGGTCTCGGGAAGATTAAAGCTCGCCTTGTTCTTGTCGAAGAAGGTTTTGATCTCGGCCTCGGATACGGAGATCTTCGATGTGATCTCTTTGTTGACGAGCTTGTCGATCGTGATCCCCTTGCGTAGCTCGGCCCGGATTTCATCCACCGTTATTTTCTGTTCTTTGAGCAGCTCCTGGAATTTTTCCTCCGTGTACTGGCTCTTGGACTCATTGAACTTGACGTCCACTTCGGCATCTGTGGCGCTAAGGCCGGCAGCAGAAGCCATCTCGAGCAGGATCTGGTCATTGATCAGCTGGTTGAGGATCTCCAGCTTGACGTTCTGAGCTTCCTCAGGGGCCGGTGGCTGTTCGGCGTTACTGACCCGGTTCTGAAACTGCTTTTCCAGGTCGGCCGTCTTGATTTCCTTGCCGTTGACGCGGGCGACGACGTCAGCCGAAGCAGTGCTCTCCGAGCTGCATGAAGTGGTAAAAGCCAGCCCAACGAGCATCGCCAAAAGTAGAGAAAGTTTCACAGAAGAACTCCTATCGTTTTGAGAAATAACGCTCAATTCTAACATAAGAAGAAGGGTGAGGTCAGAGCGCTATGCTATACTTTTGTTTTATCTTTGAAGGGAGATTGCCTGCATGGCGCGCTGCGAAATCTGTAACAAGGGCCCGATTTACGGGAATCGAGTCAGTCATGCCCATAATTTGACCAGGCGGCGATGGGAGCCGAACCTTCAACGGGTTCGGGTTGTTGTAGGCAAGACCCACAAGCGTATGCGGGTCTGCACCAACTGCATTCGCTCCGGCCGAGTCACCAAAGCCTGAACTAATACTGCCCTCTGGATTGCTACCTTCTTCTCGAGTCGCGTCTAACGCTCAGGAGCCTCTATAGGTTATATGAAGGTGCAGGGCCTCATATTGGTACTGCTGGTGCCATGGCTTGCCCATGCCCAACAACAATACTCCGGCACCAGGGTAGCGAACATTGCGCTTTCAGGAGCCGACTCTCAGGCCGACCTGCAGGTAATTCCTCTCCGCATCGGTGAAGTCATCACCGTAGAAAACGTCCGAACATCGATTCAGGCTCTCTACAACACCGGGCGGTACAGTTATATCGAAGTTGACGCGGAATCGGCTCCGGAGGGTGGTACGAGCCTCACTTTCCGCGTCCGCGTGTTCTTTTTCTTCGGCAATTTCCGTCTGACGCCTAACAATCTCCTGGAACGCTCGCTTTCCAGCTACGTCCGCCTGCCTTTCGGTGAAAAGTTCGGCACGTCCGCAATCGACCGTATCCAGCAGGAAACGACCGACGTTCTGAAGGCCCAGGGCTACTTCGAAGCCGTAGTGACCCCCCAGACCGAGTTTGACGACAGTACCCGCCTTGCTACTGTGACGTTCCACGTCGAACCCGGACCCAAGGCAAAAGTAGCGAATATTCGGATCCAGGGAGGGGAACAAACGTTCTCTCAAATGGAACTGCTGGAGACTCTCGACTTCAAAGCCGGCAACGATTTCTCTTCCGCCAGGCTGGATAAGACCATTTCCGACCTGCGAGCAAAATTCAGTAAACTTGGATTTTTGAACACGCGAGTGAATGCCCAGCAGCAGTATGTGCCGGCGACGCACACCGTGGACCTGAATTTCACAATTCAGCCTGGGCAATTCACGCTGGTCACGACCGAGGGATTCAACATCCCAAAGCAGAAACTGGAAGAGCTGGTCCCGGTCTACGAGGAAGGCACGGTCGATCCGGATCTCGTGGAAGAGGGCCGAGTGGCGATCGACCGGTACATGCAACAGAGGGGTTACTTTGAGGCCATGGTCGCATCGGAGACCATCGAGGCGCCGCTCGATAACGCCATTCAGATCAAGTACCCGATTTCTCCTGGTATTTCGCATCGCATCGAAGCTGTACGAATTGAAGGCAACATGCACTTCAGCACCAAAGACATCAGAGCCCGGATGAAGGTTCGAGAGGCGAGCCTCTTCAGCAGAGGCGTTTTCAGCCGCGAGATGTTAGATCAAGACGTCCAGACGATTCAGGCAATGTATCGTAACGCCGGCTTCGAGGGCACAACGGTTCAAGGGACCTACCAGGAACACGAGCACATCGTTGACATTGTCATTCAGATCCAGGAAGGAATGCAGCTGCCCGTTGATTTTGTGACGATCCTGGGTAACTACGCCGTTAAGGAGCAGGAAATTCGCGACAAGATCCAGCTAAAGGAGGGCGATACCTATACGCCGGTGGCCGTGGACCAGGCGCGCGCTACGATCACCCAGTTGTATTACTCCATGGGTTACCCGGACGTCCGCGTGGAACCGACTGTCAATCGAGCGCAAGAGAACAATGGCATGCACGTGACGTTTCAGATTACGGAAGGCGACGCTTACAAAATTGGCAATATCATTGTTACGGGAAACACGCTCACGAAAGAAAAGATCATTCATCGCAACAGCAACCTGTATCCGAATACGCCCTACAATCCCGAAGCGATACTCGTGAGCCAGCAAAGGCTCTATGCGACGGGCCTGTTCAACTTTGTTTCAATCGTGCCGCTCCAGCAAAACCTGCCTGGAGTTCGAAACCTGTTGATTCAGGTAGAGGATGCAAAACCGATTCAGCTGACCTATGGCATCGGCTATCAGGAGTTCGAGCGCGTTCGCGGAACTATCGAGATCTCGCACACGAACTTGTTTGGCCTGGATCGGTCGATCAGCCTTCGAACTCGTGCCAGCACGCGAGAGCGGCTCGTTCAATCGACCTATCGCGAGCCAAGGCTCTTCAATCGCAACCTCGATGGCTTCGCGTCGACTTTCGTCGAGCATGCACAACGCCCATTGTACAGCGTGAATCGGATCGACTTCGCATTACAAGTGCTCAAGCGGTTCTCGCCGCAGGCAAACCTTGTGTTTTCGTCCAGCTACCAGGCGGCCAATATCGGAGACATCGGTGTGAATCCGCATGCCCAGACGTTACCTTCGGAGCAGGGACCATGCAAGATCTGCCAGATCACGCGCTTCGGCGTTTCCTACATTCAGGATCGCCGCAACGATCCGCTCAATCCGAGTTCGGGATCCTTCAGTACGACAACTTTCCAGGTTGCCAACCGTGCAGTCGGTTCGGAATTGAGTTTCACCTCTTTCTTCAACCAGTCCAGTTTTTATTCGCCGGCGCCCAACGGTGTCTTTGCGACTTCGTTCCGGTTCGGGTGGAACCATCCCTACGGGCTCACTAATCAATTCGCCCCGGGGCAGACACAGAAACTGCCGCCTACGGAACGCTACTATGCGGGTGGCTCCACGACTTTGCGTGGATTCGGTCTGGATGAAGCAAATCCCTCTGGCGGAAACGTCATGACGATTGGAAATTTCGAATACCGCGTTCCACTCCGGGTGTTTCCGATCAGCGGCGTCGGCGGTGCATTGTTTTACGATACGGGGAACGTCTTTGCGAGCATTCCTGACATTCACCTACGGGAATTCAAGCATAACGTTGGTTTTGGGCTCCGATATCAAACGCCGGTTGGGCCGGCACGTCTGGATTTCGGATTCAATCTGAACCCGCAGAGAAGGTCGGACCAAACCAAGGAACCCTTGATGAAAGTCTTTTTTACATTGGGAAACCCATTCTAGAGAACGATGATGAACCACAAAGACACAGAGGCACAAAGAAGGGCAGCATCAAGAGAACCTTTGTTTGCTGCCCTTCTTTGTGCCTTTGTGTCTTTGTGGTTGATCACCGCCGCTCATGCCGAGATTCTCGACCGCATCGTTGCCGTTGTCGACGGTAACATCATTACGCTCAGCGACCTGCAACAGGAACGAGAGATCCGCGCCCGGTTGGGCGAGAAACCGATCGACGACGACAAAGCTCTGCTCCAGGAATTGATCGAAAATCGATTGATCGAAAGCCAGATGGCCGACTTCCCGGGGGTGGAAGTAACCGACGAGGAAGTGGACGCCGAACTGAAGAAAACGCAAGCGAGACAAGGCGCCGCGTCGCAAGCTGTCCGGGAAGCGGTCCGCAAGCGCCTGCAGATGCAGCGGTATTTCGACGTACGCTTCCGCCAGTTCCTCAGGGCCTCCGATGAGGAAGTACGCAAGTACTACGACGAGGTGTTCGTGCCTGAAGCCAGGAAACGCGGCGTCAATCCGGTTCCGTCCTTCGAGCAGGTCGCAGACATGATTCGCATGAACATCATCGAAGAGAAGTTGGATCACGAAGTCATGGGCTGGTTAGAAGCTATCCGCAGAAGGAGCAACATTGAGATTTTTGGGTAGACGACGGCTCCTTGCCTTGTTGAGCACCATCGCCATCGTGATTCTGGCGGCGATCGGGGGCCTTGTCGTTTACATCAGCTCACCCGCATTCGAAGAACAGGTCCGGCGATTCATCGTTCGTGAGATCGAGAGACGTACCGGAACCATGGTTACGCTCAACAGGTTCGATTTGAATCTCTGGCACCAGCGCTTCCGTCTCGAGGATCTGACTCTGCGCGGACTCGAGCCCGACAATGAGGCGCCCCTCGCTCATTTCGAACGCATTGATATCGGTCTGAATTACCGCACTCTGTTTCAAAAACGGATCGATCTTTTCGAGCTCACTCTGACACGTCCCGCCTTTCACATCCAGGTTTATCCGGACGGAAAGACGAATTTGCCATCGCCTGAATCTGGAGGCGAGAGGAAGCCATTCGACTTTCAGATCTCGATACAGAACTTCAATATCCTGGGCGGTACGGCGCTCCTGAACGAGCGGACGATAGATATCGATTTCTCACTGGCCAATCTCGCAGGGGTACTCAATTACCAGGGAGCGCGCGAGGTTCTCGAAACCCATATCAGTTATAGCGGTGTATTCGACCGCTCCGGCGAAGGCAAGCTCTCGATTCCATACACGCTCGCTGCGGACATGAATTACACGCGGGCGACGCTCCTGGCCAACAGAATCAATGTGAAGTCGGGAGCATCGGAGTTGCGGCTCCAGGGAAGGATCAACGATCTTTTCAACAAGAACATTTCGGGAAAACTCGAATACACCGGTACGGTCGATGTTCCATTTCTGAATTATTTCTTCACCAAGGAAACCTTCGCCGGAAAGGCCGACGTCGCAGGCTTTCTCGAGTTTTCGCGAGGGTACTTCTTCACTTCCGGAAACACGGCATCCGAGGCGGTCGACTTTGAGGGCTGGCATGCGACGAAGGTCTCCGGCGAGTATGCATACCATTACCCGGAGAAGAGACTTTCGTTCCGGAAGATGAAAACCGCAATCGTCGGTGGCGCACTGACCGGCAACATCGTCATCGAAAACCTGCCCGGCCCGTCGCGAGTCGTGCTCGATCTCGATTATTCAGGCATTGATGCCGCCGCGCTGGCTCGGGCTTATCCCTGGGACCAGAAATATCGAGTCTTTTCCAACTTGACGGGTACGCTGAACGGCTGGTTTGAAGGCAAGCTCAAGCGATACGACTTCTCCGGAATGGCCAGTTTCCAACCCTATTCTCCGCCGGCCACCGAAGGTCTGGTGCCCTTACCTTTGGCTGGCTCCACAGATTACGAGATTAGTTCGGGACAGGCCAAAGTGGCGAATGCCGACGTGCGCCTTTACTCGACAACGGTCCGGGCAAATGGATTGATCCACGAAACCGCGTCCGATTTGAAGGTTGTAATGAACTCCTCAAATCTCAAGGATCTGGCCTTTGTGTACTCGAATGCTAACGGAAGTGGATCTTTTGACGGCACCCTTTCGGGGCCGATCGCCAGGCCATTGTTCGCCGGACAGTTTACGCTTCAGAATCACGTGCATCGCGATTGGACAATCCAGAAGGCTGCTGGTGGCGTCGAGTTGGATACAAGAACGGAGAAAGCTGAGCTTCTAAATGTTCAAATTACTCAAGGAGAATCGCAGGTGCTCGTCAGTGGCACCGCAGACCTGCATGGATCGCCGGTCGATTTGCGGCTTCAGTCGAATCGATTTACGGGCGCGGACCTGAGAGTATTCCTCAAGCGAGACGTCGACGGAACCTTTTCAGGTAACGCGCATGTCACGTCACTTTCACCGGTGAGACTGGAAGGGGACCTCCGTGCTGACAACCTGTCGGTCAACGGACGTCTTATTGGAGACGCTCGCGGGCACGTCCGCTATCTCGAGCCCCAGGTTGAGATCGATCAACTCTCTGTGAAACAGGGCCAGGCAACGCTGACGGGTAATGTAGCCTTCAATCAGAACACCAGCAGCTTGAAATTCTCCGCGCGTGTGAGTGCGGTCGATATTCAGACCTTTCGTGATTTTGGCATTCCCGATTCGCTCCGAGGCGTGATCCAGCAGGGCGAGTTTCAGGGCGAAGGGACCACAGGCCGTCCCAACGTCCGCGGAGAGGCCGCGATCCAGAACCTGGCATTTTACAGCGAAGTATTTCCTCAGGCGCGCGTTGTGCTTTCGTCAACAGGATCGAGACTTGATCTTCGCCTGGATGCTGCGAGAAACCTCAACCTGTCCGCGCAGGTCGATACGGCTGCGGCCGGTTATCCTTTCACCGCCAGGGCGACTTTCAACCAGTACTCATTAGAGCGAATAGCCGCCCTCCCGGAAGGCACGATCATCGCTTCGGGGAGTGCGAACCTGTCGGGACTGATCACCGATATTCGCCAGACGCGTGGGGAAGGCCGTATTGAAACCGCCGAAGCTCGATTCGAGAACCGCACCCTGCGCACGACAAAACCGTTCACGTTCGACTTCAATTCGGATCGTCTGACGCTCGCGGGAGTCACGCTGACGGGCGAGTCCACTCAAGTCAACCTTGCCGGCACGATCGGTCTGGCCGCGCCCGCACCCTTGAATCTCGATGTGAGTGGCCGCCTGGATCTGACGTTGCTTTCCGCCGCGTATCCTGAATGGTTTTCCAGCGGTTCCATCAACGTAGAGGGCCGTATTGGAGGGACGGTTCAGAATCCGGATCTTCGAGGTCTTGCCCATCTGGCGGACGCTTCATTGGGACGCCGCGGATTCTTCACGAGCCTTTCGAAACTCAATGGAGATCTGTTCTTCGATCAGAATCGCGTAACGTTGAACAACATTAAGGGCAACGTAGGCGGAGGAACCGTCGAGGTGCAGGGCGCAGCATCCCTGCAGGGCCGGAATATTCAGAACATGAATATCCGGATCGAGGCCAAGAGTGTTCGGGTTCGATATCCTGAAGGTCTGCGGACGGTGTTCGATGGCAGCCTTGTATTAAGGGGTTCCATGTCATCCCCTCTTCTGGAAGGAAACATGGAAATCCAGAGCCTTGCATATCGCAGCGGCTTCGAGGAGTTTCTGGCCCTCGTCACCGAGCGGAACCCGGGCGCCCGGTCGTCGCCTCTGGGTAGCTTGCGCCTGGCAGTCCATGTCGAGGGCGGCCGAAATATCACAATCCAGAATCAACTGGCGGATGTCGAGGCGCGCGTCGACGTCGATGTCAAAGGCACTGTTAACGAACCCTCAATGACCGGCCACATTGAAGCAAGCGGCGGCACACTCCTGTTTCAGGGAAACCGCTATCGGATTACGCGCGGCAACATCGATTTCGTCGATCCACTGCGTATCGAACCCGTGATCGACGTTCAAGCCGAAGCGGAAGTTCGGGACTATCGCGTGATCCTTTCCATCACCGGCCGTGGCGACCGGCTGCATCTGGACATGCGGTCCGACCCGCCGTTGCCGGAACTCGAAATCGTCAGCCTGATTGCGGGTGGAAGGACCCAGCAGGACTATGCGGAAAAGAACAGGCCCACCAGCGAGCAGCTCTTCCAAAGCGGTGCAGCGTCCATTCTGTTCGATTTGCTCAAACAGCGTGTGGGCGGCCGTTTCTTCGGCTCGAATCGCGTCCGCATCGACCCATTTCTCATCGGAGCCCAAAACAATCCGGGAGCCCGGATCACGCTCTCCGAGCAGGTCACAAAGGATCTTTCAATCACGTATTCGCAGGACCTGTCATCGAACCGGCAGCAGATCATCCTCATCGAGTACTTCGTCAACCGAAACACGTCCATTGTCGCGTCTAAGGACGACCTGGGGAACTTCGGTTTAGATATCAGGCTCCGCCGAAGGTTTTAGCAAACACGAACAACGCGGGCTAAAGCCCGCGACTACATTCGGAACCGAGCAAGTCCCTAATGTAGTCGCCGGGCTTTAGCCCGCGTTCTCCTTCTTTACTCCAAGACAGCAATGCAATCGATCTCGATCGAGGCATCCCGCGGGAGGCGTGCAGCCTCGACTGTAGCGCGGGCCGGTGCGGAGGATGGGAAGAATTCGGCATAGACGGAGTTCATCTCTGCAAAGTCGTTCATGCTTTTCAAAAACACTGTTGTCTTTACAATATTGTCCGCAGATCCACCCGCTGCAGACACAATGGCCAACAGATTTTCAAGAACTCGCCGTGTTTGAGCCTGGATGCTTTTGTCTTCGATGAACT
>Ga0137407_10000695_pt1 | contig 22187 bp, 23 predicted proteins | sample CZOMad2_2_16fung_FD_108410 | JGI IMG/M metagenome (GOLD analysis project Ga0137407, IMG submission 108410) | Vadose zone soil fungal communities from Angelo Coast Range Reserve, California, USA - CZOMad2_2_16fungal (Illumina Assembly) | ecosystem: Environmental > Terrestrial > Soil > Vadose... | reverse complement strand
CAGTCAATGGCGTAACAAATTGAAAGATCGACCGAATTGAACTGTGGGAGCGGGTGTGCGCGAGACTGAAGACGAGTGGACCGGCCTGATGCGGCTGGCCATTTCAGGCGATAGTGCCGCGTATCACCGTCTGCTCAAGGCCGTGACTCCGGTGCTGAGGGCCGGGGCGCGCCGGGGACTGGCGCGGGCCGGTCAGCCGGTCGATCAATCCGAGGACGTTGTGCAGGACATTTTGTTGGCGGTGCATCTGAAGCGGCATACCTGGGACGCCAAGGCGCCCTTTGCCCCCTGGCTGTTTGCGATCGCCCGCAACAAACTGATCGACGCACTGCGCCGCCGCGGCCGCCGGGTTTTCGTCAACATCGACGATTTTGCCGAAACGATTCCGGATGAACCGGTGGCCGAAACCGTGTCCGCCAGCGAGATCGCCGCCCAGCTCCAGTCCCTTCCTGCCCGCCAGCGCGATGTATTGCAGTCGATCGCGGTGGAAAGCGCGTCAATCAAGGATACGGCCGCGAAATTCGCGATGAGCGAGGGCGCGGTTCGTGTGGCGCTGCATCGCGCTCTTGCGAGTCTCACCGCCAGGCTGCGGGAGCAATGAGAATGGAAACCGAACAGCTCATTCGTACGCTTGCTGCCGATAATTTGCACCGCGCCCGCCCGGTCGGATTGGTGCTAGCACTGGCGTTGCTCGCCGCGGCGCCGGTTTCGATGGTGATGTTCCTGACGGAGTTTGGCGTTCGGCCGGATGTCATGACGGCGATGCATAATCCGTTCTTCGATCTGAAGTTCGTCGTGACGCTGGCGCTGGCGGTCTCGGCCATCGTGGTGAGCCTGCATTTGTCGCGGCCGGAGGCCTCTCTGAAGGGCTGGGCGTGGCTGCTGCTGATTCCGGCCGGAATTCTCGCAACCGCGATTGCAAGCGAGATGATGATGCCGCAACGCCTGCCGATGATGACGCGTCTGATCGGCAGCAATTCGCGGGTTTGCATGACCGCTATTCCGCTGATGTCGCTGCCGCTGCTGGCGGCGGCGCTGATCGGTCTGCGTCACGGTGCGCCGACACGGCCTGCGGTCGCCGGCGCCATAGCCGGACTGTTGTCGGCAGGGCTTGCGGCGACGCTGTATGCCTCGCACTGCACCGATGATTCACCGCTGTTCGTGGCGACCTGGTACACTATTTCCATCGCGCTGGTGACCGCCATCGGCGCGCTGGTGGGCCCGAGGGTGCTGAGGTTTTAATCGCAGCTTTATCCTTCGTCGTCCCGGCGAACGCCGGGACCCTATACGCCGCGGCCCATCACTGGAATGATGTGGCAGAGGCCTTCTACAACAATTGGCGCCGGTGGTTATGGGTCCTCGCGTTCGCGAGGACGGCGCCGATCTTGACATTACTGCCCGCTCACGCCAGCGCCGGTGTCGCCGTCTGCTGCATGCGATGGAAGCGAAGCACTTGCTGCGCGGTCGAGGGCCGCAACCGCTCGTAGGTGGCCTTGCAGGCCTCAAGATCCGACCGTTCCTTGCCCGAGAGATCATCGCGCATGTTGATGATCGCCCTGACGGTCGACCAGGACAGCCCCGAAATCTTGGCCAGGATCATGACGCCCTCGGCGCGGGTCTCCACCATCATATTCTCGGCAATAGACACCGACACGTTGGCAAGCGCAGCGATGGCAGCATTGGCTTCATCGAATTTGCCAGCTTCGGCAAATGCCGCCACCTCTTGCTCGTCAAGCCTGCCGTCCTCGTACAAGGATTTCACAAGCGCATGCGCGATCGCGGTTTCCTCGGTGATGGCCGATGGCGCGATGCGCGCCCGCTGGGTCACTTCCCGCACCGCGCTCGATACTTCACCGGCCAGCGGCGGATGGGCGGTCTCGAGCCGGGCCCGTACCGCGTCGGAAGCCTTTGCCAGCAGTTTCAGGTAGAGGTGCCGCGGAAGTGTCGGGCGCAGGCCGATGCAGGTCGCGAGATTGTCGTCGCCCTCTGCACGAGTGACCAGCCGGGTGAACCCGCGCTCGGAGAATTCCGCGCCGGGATTGTTGACGGTGCTATGGACGACCTCATCGTTGCCCCGCAGCACCAATACGTCAGTGACAGCGCCGCTGAGCACTCTACGGCTCGAAATCGCCATCAAATGCGCCTGGCTCTTGTTGCGCGCGGTCTCGATCAGCGCTTCGTCGTCAAGCCGTTGCGATTGGGACAGCACGGGAGCCGCGACCTCGATCACATCGTCGAACGCCAGTGCGCGGATCGTCAGCGGCGGCGCGCGATCGACCGGGGCCAGGCGATTGGAGAGCAGCGCCTTGGCGGAATTCTCGATGTGATGCATCAGGCATTGGAAGACATCGTCGAACAGCGCGACCTGGTCGTCCGAAAAATCGACCGCGCCGTTGATGAAGAGATCGGTGACGCGGCGCAGGGTTTCGACCCGGCGTGCGACGGTTCCGTGGGCGAGCGTGACCTGCAACTCGTCAAGCAGGCTTTCTGAACTGGAGGCGGATTTCGAACTCATGACTCTATCCTGGAGTAACTGACATTGGTCGCTGACGGATTCTTCGTCCACGGGTGTTGGGAGATTCTCAGGCGCTGGCGATGCGGTTGCGTCCCCTTGCCTTGGCTGCGTAGAGCGCGCGGTCGGCGCGCGCGAGAAATGTGTCCGCGGTTTCGTCCGGTCTCAGCGATGCGACGCCCGCCGAAACGGTCACCCGCATGCCTGGCGAGAACGCACTCCAGTCGAGATCGGCAATGATTGCCCGCAGCCGGTCAAGGATGCGCACGGCGCTGGCATCTGCTGTATCGGGGAGCACCAGCAGGAATTCCTCCCCGCCGAAGCGGCCGAACCGGTCGAAATCGCGGATGTTGGCGTATACACTGATGGCAAATGTCCTGAGCACCTCGTCGCCGGTCGGGTGCCCGTAGGTATCGTTGATGCGCTTGAACCAATCGAGATCGATCAGCGCGATTGAACAGGGGGCCTTGCTGCGATGGGCCCGGGAAATCTCACCGTTCAGCGTCCGCATGATGGAGCGGCGGTTGAGCGAACCGGTCAGCTCGTCAAGCTCGGCGAGCTGCTCGATGCGCTTGTTGGCTTCCTTGAGTTCGAAGCTGCGGTTGTAGAGCATCGTGCGCAGCGAACTGCCGTAGAGTCCCACAAACGCACACTGTCCGATCGTGAGGACGTAGCAAAGGATCGCCGCAAAACGTTCGAGATCCGTCGCAAACGGCATGCCGATCGGCGTGGGGGTGATCAGGAAAATCGGAGCCAGCCCCATTATCGTGAGGGTCCAGGCAATGGTCGCCTGCCGGGAAGTCATCCGCAGCGCACCGAAACCGAAGATCAAGAACAGGACGCCGAGAAAAACGTATCCGATTTCAGGCGCCGCCAGCAGGAACACCAGCTGAAGCGCGACATGGCCACCGACCTGGGGGAGCGTGAGGTAAGGATCGTCGAACCTGTCGCTGATATGGGCTTCGGACAGCACGACGAAAAAGCCGATCATTCCCATACCCAACAGGAAATAAACCGAGGGAATGATGATCGGGGTGGTGCCGGCGTAGCTATAAACCAGCAGCACAAGCGTTATCAGCGAGCAGCTTCCAGCCTGCACGATGAGTATGTGACGGCGCTCCCCGGCTCGGCGCCTCAATACATCCAGCGGTAAACCGGGCGCGCGCGCGAGTGCGCCCTCAGAGCCCTGGCCTTGAAGCAATGAAGCTGCGCCGCTCATGTCCGCCGTCGGTAAAATACAACGGGCGGACTTTAGGGAGTAAAGCCTTTAGGTTTGGTATCTTTCCGGCCGATGCGGGTCGCCAAAGGTCTGCTTTGTCCTTGTTTGGGTGTAGAAATTGGCCGGCGCCGGCTTTTGGTATGCCTCGGTGGCCCGGCCCGAGTACGCCAGCGCTGGTTTGCTCAACAACCCTTGGGTAAGGTTGTGATCGGGTGCCCGGTCCGTTTGGTCCTGCCCTCACGAGAGCTTTACTGTACTATGTTACCTCGATTGCCGGCCGGCCTGCGATTAGCCAACGAATCCGTTCTGTGCGGGACATCACAGTTTCAGGCGGGCTATTGCTATAGTTTGAAGAATCTTGCCTCTCCGATCGAACCACCCGCTACCCCCATCCGACCAATCCTGCGAGACGGCCATTGAGTACGACACAAGCGGCTTCGGACGAGGTTCTGATCGCTCGGATCGCTCAGGGCGACCGGCTCGCCATGCAAGTCCTGTACGGAAGGCACCACGTCCGGGTGTTCCGTTTCGGGCTTCGGCTGGTTCGGAGCGAACAAGTCGCGGAAGATCTCATCAGCGAGGTGTTCCTCGATGTTTGGCGCCAGGCCGGCAAGTTCGAAGGCCGATCCGCCGTTTCCACCTGGCTCTTGGCCATTACACGATTCAAGGCCCTCACTGCGCTGCGCCGCAGGACGGACGCTGAACTGGACGATGAGGCCGCCAATGCGATCGAGGATGCGTCCGATGATCCGGAAGTGGCGGTACAGAAGAAGGATACAAGTAACGCGTTGCGAAAGTGTTTGAACGGACTGACGGCGGAGCATCGGGAAATTGTCGATCTCGTCTACTACCATGAGAAATCCGTGGAAGAGGTGGCCGAAATCGTCGGCATACCGGAGAACACGGTGAAGACGCGCCTGTTCTATGCGCGCAAAAAGTTGGCCGAACTGCTGAAGGCAGCCGGCGTGGAGCGAGGCTGGCCATGATGGCGACAAGCAAGAAAATACTGGAGCGAGAGCCCAGTGAAATCGAAATGCTGTTGCCTTGGCATGCGGCCGGCACGTTGAATGCACGCGACTCCCGCCGCGTCGAGGAGGCGCTTGCCGGCGATCCCAAGCTTGCCAGGCAATATGCGGTGATCCGGGAGGAATACGCCGAAACCATTCATCTCAACGAGAGCCTCGGTGCGCCGTCCACGCGCGCCATGCAGAAGCTGTTCATGGCGATCGACGCGGAGCCTGAGCGCAAGCCGCACGTATCGCTCAATGTTGCCGCGCGGTTCACCGGTTTTTTCGCGAGACTGTCGCCGCGGACGCTGGCCTGGTCCGCGAGCCTGGGCGCGCTGGCGCTTTTGTTGCAGGCGGGCCTGATCGGCGCGGTGCTGACGAACAACCGGCCAGCCTCGTTCGAGACCGCATCGTTGAGCACCGACGAGACCAGCGATCGCGACATCGGAGCGATAACGCCACCGCGCGCGCTGGTGCGGTTTGCGGCGGACGCGCGCGTCGCCGACATCACGGTACTGCTCGATAAGTATCAGGCCACGATCATCGGCGGCGACAAGGGTGGCCTGTTTCGGCTGCAGTTCGGTAACCGCGCGATGACCAAGGATGAAGTCAGTGCCATGCTGGGCAGGCTGCAAAGGGAGAAGATCGTCAGCCTCGCGGTGGCGACGCCCTAAGGCCGCGGCGCCTTTTCGTTTTCTGATGCTCGCGCGGATTGAAATTGCAATCCCGGCGCTTGTTAATACGCGCAACTTGCGTGAAGGCGAGGTCTCATGATCCGCGACGCTACCATTTGGCGAACCAGGATGCGGCGCGGGGCTCTCGCCGTGATTGCCGCAATCTTGCCGTTGGCGTCGTTCGCAAGTTCGGCCGCTCACGCGCAGCGCATCATGCGCTCGCCCAACCTCAACATCGAGTCGCGGATTCCAAGCATCAATCCCAACCTTGCGGGCAGGGCGGTTACTGGCGTCGGCGGATTGATACCAAGGATACGCCCAGCCTGCAGCTCGGCCTATCGCGGCAGCAGCGGCGACTGTTTGGGCCAGCCGATCGGCTCGGCCGATGGCGCTGGCAGCGGCCGCGCATCGGGCAAGAACACCAGCACCGATCAGCGTCCCAATACATTGCGGACTGCGTCTAACCCGCGCGCGATCGCCAATGAGCTCGTCGCCGAGATCGATGGCGCATTGTCGGATGCGCAGGCCGACGCGCTGGCGCGGCGCCACCGCCTGACGCGTGTGGAATCACAGCGCTTCCCGCTTGTCGATGCCACGGTCGGCCTGTTCCGCATCACCGACCGCAGGACAGTTGAGGCCGTGAGTCGCGAACTTGGCACCGACACCGCCTTCCGCACCGTGCAGCCGAACTTCCGCTATTTCCTGCAGGAGCAGAAAGCGGAATTGACCGAAGGCGATCCGGCGCAATATGCCAACGCCAAACTTCGCTTGCCGCAGGCCCATACGCTGGCCCACGGCGCCAACGTCACCGTTGCCGTGATCGATTCCGGGATCGACGTCAGGCATCCGGAATTCGCGGGCGCGATGGTGACCTCCTTCGATGCCCTCGGCAGCAAGGAGGGTCCCCATGTTCACGGCACTGGCGTGGCTGGCGCGATCATGTCGCATGCGCGGCTGATGGGCAGCGCGCCAGCGGCGCGGATTTTGGCGATCCGCGCGTTCGGCGCCGCAGCGAAGGGAGCGGAGAGCACGTCCTACGTGATCCTGAAGGGGATGGACTACGCGGCGGCGCATGGCGCCCAGATTATCAATATGAGCTTCGCCGGCCCCAAGGATGCGTTGATTGAACGCGGTCTCGCAGCCTTGGCCGGCAAGGGCATCGTGATGGTGGCGGCCGCCGGCAATGCCGGTCCGAAATCGCCGCCGCTCTATCCCGCCGCCAACACCAACGTGATTGCCGTCAGCGCTACCGATGCCGGGGACAGGCTGTTTGCCGCGTCGAACCGCGGCGGTCACATCGCGTTGTCGGCGCCGGGCGTGGAGATATTCCTGCCGGCGCCCGACGAAAAATACCAGATGATTTCGGGCACGTCGTTTTCCGCGGCCTATATCAGCGGCCTTGCCGCCCTGATGCTGGAGCGCAATCCAGCGTTGAAGCCGGATGAAGTGCGGGCAATCCTGATGAAGACCGCCCGCGACCTTGGCCCGCCCGGCCGGGACGATCAGTTCGGAGCCGGCGAGGCGGATGCCTTTGCGGCGGTGTCGGCCGCCGCCGGTACGGCAGCGCGGCCGGTGGCCGAAGCTTCCCGGCCTGCCGCCGAATCGGTGTCCGAGCGGCAGGATATCTCTCCGGCCAGGGCCCTGGATCCGCCGGCCGCCTCGATGGCGTCTGACAAGCCGGCCGCAGGCGAAACAAAGCCCGCCGCAGGCGAAATCGAGCCCGCTGCGCACTGATTGCCTGTCCCAAGAGCGAGCCGGGAAACGTTAAAAAATTCCCAAAGCGCCTTGAACGTCCGGCGCACCCTCCGCGACCAATCCAATGTGGGAGCGATAATTCCTCCCCATCGAGGCTATATTCGGCGCGAGCGCCCATCCACCCCAAGCGCCCATATGGCTTGACCCGTCCGGTTGTCCCCCCGGACGGGTCTTTCGTTTTTCGGCCGCGCTTTGGCGAGCGCCACGTCTGCGACCCCCGATTTTTGACGCGCGCCGCCGCGCAGCACACCCCTGGGAGTGCATCGCTTGACTGTGGATAGGGAGGAAAATTCCCCCTTTCTACGGCCACGCCTTGAAGATTGAGGTCGGGTAGAGGTGCTGGCTGGACAAAATAAAAGTTTTCCACAAAATATCTCTGTCACGCTCGATTGATTCGTACTCGTTGCGTCCCGCGTCCGTTTTTCTCCTCACGGGCTGGTTCATGACACATCGACTCGACGTGGCACGCGGCCGCGGCATCGTGGCGCGCTGGTGCGACCTTGCCGAACAGCGGCTCGAATATCTCACCGAATTATTCGAAACCGGCCGCTGGCGGCGTTTTCACAGCGAACTCGCTCTGCTCGAGAATATCCAGGAGGCCAAGACCGCGGTGGAAACATGGCGCGATCTTTTGCGGCGTGAGGCCTCTTACGACAACACCGCCATCGACATGTCCTGGCTTGGCGGGACCATGGTGGCGCGACGCGGCCAGAGGTGGCGCGAATCGGTTCATCTGCCGCAACCGATACCGGCGAAGATTTTGGCGGAACAGCCGCCCGAGATTTCGGTTGCCCCGCAAGCCGACACGATCGGTGCCAAGGAAGCGCTCGCCGCGCGGCCGATTTACGCCGAAGCTACAGCACTGACACCGGGCAAAGCGACGATCGCGGAGCGCTATCCGCTGCTGCGCAACGCGCTGTAGAAGGTAAACGTCATCCTTCGAGGCTCGCAAGAGCTCGCACCTCCAGCGATAACGGCGAAGCCGTTACGCAGGGTTGACGTACCGTGGTTTGCAGTCAATATCCTACCTTCGCACGGCATTACTGCCCAACACCACCTGAGCAAAGCGCTGCGCGCCTTCGACGGATAGATCCGATGTAATGGGGCGCGCGTGGTCGAGCCCGACGACCGCGCCGCGCGGCGTTTGCGAGATCATGTTGTTGTTGACCAGCGCCGTGCCCGCGCCTGGTGTCACCGAAACCCCGACGCCGACCAAGGCGTTGCGGATCACATTGCCTGTGATCACGACGTCGCGCAGATATTTGCCCCAGCCCGCGACGATCCCGAACGAGGGCGCGTTCTCGATCACGTTGCCTGACACGGTGGTATCGGCCTCGACATAGATACCGATGCCGGCATCGTCATCCGGAGCTGTGCCGATCGGGCGCTTCGCCAGCAGGTTGCGGATGATGTTGCCTTGCACGACCGCAAGGCGCCCGCCCTCGTTGAAATTGCACACGGAAACGCCGAGCGCCGCGCCATCCACGGTATTGTTGGCGATCACCGCGCCCTCGAACGAAAACTCGGAATACAGCGCCACCTCGCGGACATCACTGATGCTGTTGCCCGTGATCTGGATGTTGGACGCCGAATTGCCGCGCACCGCGGAATAATCGCAATTGCGGATCCGGTTTCCCCGCACGATCACATTGGCGGCACGAAACGCGTTGATGGCGTTGCCGTATTGGCCGGAGCCGCCGGGGCCGGCCTTGATGTCCTCGATGCGGTTGTCCGCGACCAGCGTGCCGTCGTCGCCGACGGCCGTGCGCAGGATTTCGATGCCGTTATCGTTGGTGCCCTGGATCGTATTGCGCGTGACCAGCAAGCCCCGCGCGTCGAACGACACGATCGCCGTCGTGGCGGATTTGGTGATGATGTTGCCGCTGATGTCGCCCGAAACCTGCTCAAGCCAGATACCGTTGCCGCCGCTGCCGGTGATCTCGCAATCGGTGATGCGGATGTCGTGGCCACCGAGGCAATGCACGAGACCGCGCCGGGTCGGCAGGGGAATGCCGCCGCCGTCGAGGGTGACATTGGTAAGCCCGACGCTGTTTGAGCCTTCGCCGGAAAACATCGAGGCGCCACCGTTGAAGACGAGGCGGGTCGCGCCGCGCACGCCGACAAGCTGGCTGCCGCTTTGCAGGCGAAGCATCCCGGTGCGATAGACGCCGGGCGGCAATGCCAGCGGCACCTGCGCGCGGGCGGCCTCGTCGATCGCGCTCTGCAAGACCTTGGTCTGGTCGTCGGGGCTGCCGGGGCGGACGCCATATTGCGTGGCGTCGCGTCCGAGTATGGAGGTGAGCTCAGCCGCGCGCGCCGCATCCGGCGACATCGCGAGCGCGCCCGCAGCACCGGCGGCGGATGCTCCGATGAGATGGCGGCGAGTGATGTTCATGATGGCGTCTTCCTGCGGACGCGTTTGGCACGTTCCGCAATGCTGGAGTAACGCAAAAATGCAGCAGCGCGTGGCGGCGACGAGGGCGGAAGAGGGCGATTGTTGAGGGTAGGGTTAATAGACGCCGATGCTGAAGGGTGGGCAAGGGCGCGCTCGTGCCGTGCCCACCAAAGTCGCGGACGCTGAGCAAGGCGGTGGGCACGCTATCGCTTTGCCCACCCCTACGAAGTTCGCACCGCCCTTCGCGTCAGCTTCACCATCTCCAGCAACATGGCCTCGCCTGCATCGACCAATTCTTCCAGCCTGATGCGGTGTGCGGCGCCTGCGCGCGACGATTGTCCACCACGCGCGAGCAGCGGTATGTGGACGAAGGCGGCAAGCGCCGGACCGCTGTCCTTCGCGGCTGCCTCGATCGCGCGCCAGCTCAGATAGTTACAGAGATAACTTCCAGCATCGCGCGAGGCCCGGGCGTCAATGCCGGTGCCGACCGCGGCGCGCAAAAGTTTGGCGGTGTGGGGGCCGAATATCAATGCGTTGGCGCCACCGACGATCGATCCCTTGCGCGCGCGGGCACGATCGGCATCGGGGAACAGCGTGGTGACGGCATTGCGGGCGCGGGTCTCGACCCGGACATGCGCCGTGCGATCGGCGAGGCCGAACATCAGGAGGGCATGCGGGCGGCGCTGGGCGATGAGTGCGGGGAGTTCCCGATCGACCGTAGCGTAGGTGACATGGAATATGTGGCCGATCAGGTCGACATCGCCAAACGCTGGACGGCGCAGCTGCGTCAGCCGCTTGACCAGCGGCATCGTCGGGTTGAACGGCGCGCTGGGAAACGGGCCGAAGCCGGTGATGAGGATGCGCAGGTTATCGCTCAATTTGGCCAAGTCCTCTCTTCGTCATGCCCGCCAACCGGTCCGGCCTACCGCCGGCCGGATGACAGGCTCCGGCGGGCATCCAGTATTCCAGAGTTGCCAATTGGGAATCAAATGCGGGTGGCGCTTACTGGATCGTCCGCTTTCGCGGACGATGACGATCGCCTATTGGACGAGCGCTCCGGCTCATTCACCCCAACATCTCCGCGATCTGCTCCGCCGCCAGCGCGGGCGTGATGCGGCCGTCGGCGACCTCGGCTTCGATCCGCTTCACCTTGGCGCGCATCGAAGCATCGGCGCGGAGCCGGGCCATCATCCGCTGCTCCAGCATCGACCACATCCACTTCACCTGCTGCTCTCTGCGGCGGCCTGCGAATTCGCCTGACGCGTTCATCGCCGTGCGGTGGTCGAGGATCTTTTGCCAAAGCGTATCGATGCCGGTGGCGGTCAGGGCCGAATAGGTCACAACCGGCGGATTCCAGTGCTCCGAGCGGGGAGTGAGGATATGCAGTGCGCCCCGATATTCGCTCGCCGCAAGATTGGCGCGCTTGATGTTGTCGCCGTCGGCCTTGTTGATCGCGATCATGTCGGCGAGTTCGACCAGGCCCTTCTTGATTCCCTGCAATTCGTCGCCGGCGCCGGGCAGCATCAACGCCAGGAAGAAATCGGTCATGTCGCAGACCGCGGTTTCGGATTGCCCGATGCCGACGGTCTCCACCAGCACCACGTCGAAGCGGGCGGCCTCGCACAACAACATCGCCTCGCGCGTCTTCGCGGCGACGCCGCCGAGCGTGCCTGAGGCCGGCGAGGGCCGGATATAGGCATGATCGGAAGCCGAAAGCCGCGCCATCCGGGTTTTGTCGCCGAGGATCGAGCCGCCGGTGCGGGCGGAGGAGGGGTCTACCGCGAGTACCGCGACCTTGTGGCCGCGCTCGATCAGGAACATGCCGAGCGCATCGATGGTGGTGGATTTTCCGACCCCAGGCGCGCCGGTGATGCCGACCCGGATGGCCTTGCCGGTATGTGGCAGCAGCGCCTGCACCAGATCGCGCGCTGCCGCCTGATGATCGCCGCGCCGGCTTTCGATCAGCGTGATCGCCCGCGCCAGCGCCGCCCGATGGCCTGCGCGCAGCTCTTTGGCCACGGTCTTGATGTCGAGGGGGGCATTTTTCGGCAGGGGCATGCCTTGCTTTACAACGGCCGGACGGGACAGGCGAGGGGAGGTAGATCGCTATGCACCGCTCACGTCCCTGGCGCCGCTGCGATCACGTTGGTTGAGGCTTTGATTTTCGCTTTGGCGCCGTCCGTTCTCTCTTCGCTGCAACCCGGCGCGCCGCCGCCAGCGCTGCTTGCGCCCAGGTGACAAGCTCATCGGGTTCGTCAAACAGCCGCTCCGGCACGCGCCAAAAGGAGAGGTCTATGGTGGAGCCCTTCTTCTCGTAGTTGAGAGGCGGAAACGACTCGGCTTCCTTGAACGTCACGCGGTTCTGGTCATCAACTCGGAAATAGAGCTTGTTCTCCGTCACCATCCCAAACATCGCGCCGTCGCAGAACACACCGGTCTTGCCGAACATACGGCGCATTGTGACGCGGCCGAGCGGAGCGAACTGCTCCCGCAGGAACTCGGCAAAGGTGTCGCTGGCAACCATCCTCTATCCTTAGAGAGCCTGCCCCAAAATTCAAATGCTACGGTACGGGATGCTTTGAGGCGGGACCAGATCGCGCGCCGCGGCGGGATGATCGCCGCGCCGGCTCTCGATCAGCGTGATAGCCCGCGCCAGCGCCGCGCGATGGCCGGCATGCAGCGCTTTGGCCACGGTCTTGATGTTAAGGGGGCATTTTTCGGCGGAGTCATGCCTTGCTTACAACGGCGACGCAAAGGAGGCGAGGGGAGGTGGATCGCTGTGCACCGCTCACGTCCCAGGCGTCGCTATCTTGCGGTTCACGAACGATTTCAAGGCCGGCAAATCGTTCTGAATAATGTCCCAGATGATATCGACCCTGGTTGCGTGATACGCGTGCCGCAACACATTGCCAAAATCGATCATTTTCCTCCAATCGATATTTGGCGCCTCTTGCTTGACGTCATCGGTGAGCCTTCGCGCCGCCTCGCAGATTACTTCAAGATAACGCTCGGTCGCCATCCGACGCATTTTATCGGTGGTGAAGGCATCAAGGTTGCTGCCTACAAGCATCTCCTCGATTTCGCTAATGGCTTCCAGAATGTCCTGCAGCCGATCTTCAACGGTAGGCGGCATTCAGAACACCTCGATCAGATCGTCGGCAATTCGCTCAGCAACACGAGGTTTTAGTGAATCCCGCATCGATATCTGCGCTGGAAGACCCGTTGCGTCCTCTATTAAATGCAAGACCCTGAATAAATCGAAAGGCGGCGATGCGCCGCGGGGGGCCGTGTCGACAAGCACATCAAGATCACTGTCTGGGCGTGCGTCGCCACGCGCACGAGAACCGAAGATGGCAAGCTTGGTCACGCCTTCGGCCTTCAGCGCGGGAGTGACCTCCCTCAGCCTGGCGAGAATCTCCTCAAGCGTAATGTCTACGACGTCGCTCATGGCCGGATAGTAGCACATCGGCTCCGGGTGGGAAAATCCGACGGCCGGTCATCGCGTGCCGTCGTCGTCGCCCGCGGGCCGCGCGCCGCCGAAGATCTTGACGCCCTCCGGCGTCAGGTACGGCTTGAGGCTTTCCCACGGCACAAACGCGACATACTCGCCCTCCGCATAGGGGCCGACCGCGTAGGGCGGATAGTGAAATGTCAGGCCGGAGCTTTTGCCGGCTTCGGTTGAGGGCGCCAGCGTCACCGCACCGATCTTGAGCAGTTTCGGCTCAAGTCCCTTGTACCATTCGGCGGTCGCGGTCTCCGTGGCATCGCGTTTCTTCTTTTCGATGTTCAGCGAGGCGATCACGCCGTTGCGCATCGCTTTCATTGTCGGTCCGCTATCGGCGGTCTCGGCGAAGAAGGGCCGGATGCTGATGCGTCTCTTTGCAGTTGCGTCCCACAAGATGGTGTTGAGGTCCGAATTGGGATGCGCGCCCCCGGTGTTCATGTAGTCGGACCTGACGATGCTGACGTAACGTCCGTCGACCAGCGAACGGACGGTGTATTTGCGCTCAAAACTCCAGCCGCCGTCGCGAAACAGCACCGGATCTTCCTTGCGCGAGGCGGCAGCCTCTGCTGCCTTCTTGTTGATCCACCTTCTGCCCTCGGCGAGACAATCCGCCGAAAGCGCGGCATCAGCCTTGATCTTCTCATCGAGGAAGACGCTGCCATCGAAGCTCTTGTTCTTGATTGCGGCGTCGGGCTTGGGTCCGGCAGCAAAGGCCGCGGTCGTTGCTAACCAGGCGGCTGCCCCGATGAGGCCAATCCTGCGGGCGAACGCGACGGTTGCTGCGGGGCGCAAGTAAGATCCTTCGAATGGTCGCGGTGGGGTTACTCCGCCGCCTCACTATGCCCCAGCCGCGCGTTGAGCTTGTGGATCAGCTCTTCGGCGGCATCCGCGATCACGGTGCCGGGCGGAAAGATCGCCTCGGCGCCGGCCTTGAACAGCGCGTCGTAATCCTGCGGCGGCACCACGCCGCCGATGATGATCATGATGTCGTCGCGGCCCTGCTTTTTCAGCGCGGCCTTCAATTCCGGCACCGCCGTCAGATGCGCCGCCGCGAGCGAGGACACCCCCAGAATATGGACGTCGTTCTCGACCGCCTGCCGCGCCGCTTCCTCGGCGGTCGCAAACAGCGGCCCGATATCGACGTCGAAACCGACATCGGCGAAGGCGGACGCAATCACCTTCTGGCCGCGGTCATGGCCGTCCTGGCCGATCTTGGCGACCAGGATGCGGGGCCGGCGCCCTTCGGCTTCCTCGAACGCGTCGATCAGTGCCTGCACCTTCTCGACCCGGTTGGACATGGTGGAGGCCTCCCGCTTGTAGACGCCGGTGATGGATTTGATTTCGGCCCGGTGCCGCCCAAACACCTTCTCCATCGCGTCGGAGATTTCGCCGACGGTGGCCTTGGCGCGCGCGGCATCGATCGCCAGCGCGAGAAGGTTGCCGTTGCCTTCGGACGCCGAGCGCGTCAGCGCCGCCAGCGCATCGTCGACGTCTTTCTGGTTGCGTTCTTTCTTCAGCCGCTTGAGCTTGTCGATCTGCAGCCGCCGCACGGTTGAATTTTCCACCTTCAATACGTCGATCGGCGCCTCGTTGACCGGCTTATACTTGTTGACCCCGATCACCGCCTGCTTGCCGGCGTCGATCCGCGCCTGGGTTTTGGCGGAAGCTTCCTCGATCCGCAATTTTGGCACGCCGGCTTCGATCGCCTTGGCCATGCCGCCGAGCGCCTCGACCTCCCTGATATGGCCCCAGGCCTTGGCCGCGAGATCGCGGGTCAGCCGTTCGACATAATACGAGCCACCCCAGGGATCGATGATGCGGGTGGTGCCGCTTTCCTGTTGCAGGAATAATTGCGTGTTGCGCGCAATTCTCGCGGAGAAGTCAGTCGGCAGCGCCAGCGCCTCGTCGAGCGCGTTGGTGTGGAGCGACTGGGTATGGCCCTGGGTTGCCGCCATCGCCTCGATGGTGGTGCGCATCACATTGTTGTAGACGTCCTGCGCGGTCAGCGACCAGCCGGAAGTCTGGCAATGCGTGCGCAGGCTCAAAGAGCGCGGGTCCTTTGGGTTGAACGGCGTCAGCAGCTTGGCCCACAACAGCCGCGCGGCGCGCATTTTTGCCACCTCCATGAAGAAGTTCATGCCGATGGCCCAGAAGAACGACAGCCTTGGTGCGAAGCGATCGACGTCGAGACCTGCGGCAAGGCCAGCGCGCAGATATTCGACGCCGTCGGCGAGCGTATAGGCAAGTTCGAGGTCCTGTGTCGCGCCGGCTTCCTGCATGTGATAGCCGGAAATCGAGATCGAATTGTATTTCGGCATTTTCCGCGAGGTGTAGGCGAAGATGTCGGAGATGATCCGCATCGAGGGCGCCGGCGGATAGATGTAGGTGTTGCGCACCATGAATTCCTTCAGAATGTCGTTCTGAATGGTGCCTGACAGTTTCTCCGGCGGCACGCCCTGTTCCTCGGCGGCGGCCACGAACAGCGCGAGGATCGGCAGCACCGCGCCGTTCATGGTCATCGACACGCTCATCTGGTCGAGCGGGATCCCAGAAAACAGCGTGCGCATGTCGTAGATCGAATCGATCGCGACGCCCGCCATGCCGACATCGCCCGTCACGCGCGGGTGATCGGAATCGTAGCCGCGATGGGTGGCAAGATCGAATGCGACCGAGAGGCCTTTTTGTCCGGCGGCGAGGTTACGGCGGTAGAACGCGTTGGAATCCTCCGCCGTCGAGAAGCCGGCATATTGCCGCACCGTCCAGGGCTGGTTGACATACATGGTCGGGTAGGGGCCGCGCAGATAGGGCGCGATGCCGGGCCAGGTCTCGAGGAAGTCGATGCCTTCGAGATCGCTTTCCGGGTAGCTCGATTTTACAGGAATTCCCTCCGGCGTGAGCCAGGGTTCGGCTTTAACGGCCGACGCCGCCGCAGCGACTTGCTCGAACCCGATATCAGTGAAATCGGGAATCCTGCTCACGGACGGCCTTCCTTCAATTCCGTAATGCGTGCCTCGCAATCTGCAAGACGCTGACGAGCTTGCGGCTCCCCCGCCGGCTGCCCTGTTGGCCAACCCGTAAGCGTATCCACCACCCGAAATGTGGTACCGAATACCGTTACTCTTCGTCCCAAAATGAACATCGACAGGGGCAAAACCAATACTAGGAAAATAAAGACTGGTGGGTCAATTTGCCCGGCCAAAAAGTCTGCCGCCATCAAAACTCCGACGCCGCAAATGATTGCAATCGCAACCACGACAAACCATGCCGATGCTCGCCACGCTTGAAATAGCCGCGGGCTATTGTGATAACCGATCATCGAAAGCAATTGATCGCGCTCCGCTTCGAGCTGTACAAGTTCATCAACGTTCGGAATGCGGCTCATTCGGTTAGCCTCGCTCGTCATGGCCGGACTTGTTCCGGCCATCCACGCCCTTTTCCTTGGTCGAGGAAGACGTGGATGCCCGGGCATAGGCGAGCCAAAGCGACGCCGTCCTTCGGACGGCTATGCCCGGGCATGACGGGTTCGTGGCAACAATATCATAGCCGGCCACGAGCGTCATATGTGTTGAGCCACCCCTAATCATGGTCCGGATGCTGGTGGCTGACGATGCCGCCAAGCCTCTCCGGACCATAATTTTGTAGCGTGGTCTGGCTTGGCAGGTTGGCGATCGCCACCACCCAGCCGAGCCGGGATTCGGTACCGAATTGCTGGATCGGCACCAGCCGGTCCGGCCGGTCGAAGGCGCCGGTCATGATTTCGATCCGAGGACCGTCGATGTGGCGGAAGCTGAGCGGGGTGCCGCAATCCTTGCAAAAATCACGCTCGGCGGTCGAGGAAGATCGAAATGTGGCCGGCTTGCCGCGGGTCCAGGTGAAATCCGTTTTTTCGATCTCGGCCAACGAAGCGAACGGGGCGCCGGAGGCTTTTTGGCACATCCGGCAATGGCAGATGCTGACTTTCCTGGGAGGCGCCGACAGCGCAAAGCGAATGGCGCCGCACTGGCAGCCACCGGTCAGAACGGGTTTCTCAGGCGGTGTCATGTTTGCTCCACCAGTCGGTAGGCTTGCTGCAGCGTGGCCACCGCGTCGCCGCCGGCGAAGATGAATTCGTTAACGCCGGCGGTGCGAAGCGCGGCTTCCTTCTCGCCGGCTCGCCCAGCCAGATAGATATGTCTTGCGCCTGCGTCTTGAAGGGCCTTTGCGGCGGCTGCCGCCTGCGCGGCATAGATCTTGTCGGAGGAGCACAGGCAGGCCAGTGCCGCGCCGGAGGCCTTGAAGGCCCTGGCCAGTGCCGCCGGATCGGTAAACCCCGCCGTTTCGACGGCCTCGATCCCGCCGGCCTCAAAAAAGCTCTTGGCAAATGTCACCCGCGCGGTGAACTCGGCAGGCGTACCGAGGTTGGCGAGGAAAACCTTTGGCCGCGCTCCCCTCGCTTTGAGGATCTTATCCGATCGGTCTCGCAGGCGCTCAAACGGCACTGCCAACCGCATCGGCGGCAACGAATCGAATTTGATTTTCGCCTCGCCGTAGGGCGCAAGCTCGACCGGTTTTGCCACGAGCACCGCCACCTGCGCTTCCCCAAGGTTTGGAAATTCGCTGGCGCCGGTCAGTACCTCCTTTCGCCTTGCGATGTTGGCCTCGCGCGCCGCACGCGTCGCCGCGACTTTGCGCTGGATCAGGTTTTGCTCAAGGCTAGCGAACACGCCACCGGCCTTCTCGGTTTCCTGAAACAACCGCCACGCCGCCTCGCAAAGCTCTTGCGTCAGGGCTTCGATGCCGCCGGAACCGGCCGCGGGATCGGACACCTTTGCGAGATTGGATTCTTCCAGCAGCACCAGTTGCGTGTTGCGCGCCACGCGCCGCGCGAATGGATCGGGTAATCCTAGCGCGAGCGTGTGCGGGAGGACGTTGATGCTGTTGGCGCCGCCGAGGCCTGCCGAGAACGTGGCGATGGTCGCGCGCAGCATATTTACGTAAGCGTCGCGCTGCGTCAGCATTCGCCACGCCGTGTCGGCGGCAATGAACAACGGTTTCGGCTCAAGGCCACAAGCTTGCTCGACGCGCGCCCATAACAACCGCAACGCGCGAAATTTCGCCATGGTCAGGAACTGATCGGCGTCGGCGCTAAGCCGCGCGTAGACCATGTTCCGCGCTTCTTCCAGCGCAACACCGGCACCCTCGATGGCGCGCAGATAGGCGACGGCGGACGCCAGCACGAACGCCAACTCCTGGGCTTCCGATCCGCCGGCATCATGGACCACCCGTCCGTCGGCGACCGCAAACGGACCCTTGAATCCCATCGCGGCGAGGCCTTTGATCGCGCCGGTGACCGCGGGCACGATTTCGGGCCAGGAATAGGGGCTCGACCCCCACGCCGCGCAGGCGCCGATCGGATCGAGGCCGAAGCGGATATCGCAGGCCGCGGGGCTGATCCCTTTGCGCTGCACATATTCGGCCAAATGGATCGCCGCCATGCGCGACTGCGGGCCGATCTGAAGTTCGATGGCAATGCTGGCATCGATAAAGACGCCCTCGAGAACCTTCTCGATCGCCTCGGCTGTTGGGTTGAGGCCAAAGCCATACGCACCATTGGCGCCCGCGAATACCAGCGTCAGACCGGTGGCGCCGTTCTCGAGGTCGTGAAGCGCCTGCGCGTTGGCCGCGGCCGCATCGGGATGATCGATGCGCTGCATGATCTGCCATGGCGCGGCCGCGGGCCGCCCCGCGATCGGCGCGGCATCGCGCGCACGCCGATAAATTGGCTCGATCCGCAAATCGTCGTAGGTCTTGCCGACCAGCTTCTCGAACGGCGCGCCCTTCAACACGCCGTCGACCAGCTTGCGCCAATCGTCGTAGGTGGCGGGCGCGAAATCCGCAGCCAGGGGCAGGTCGTCGGTCGCAGTTGTCATTCGGCAGGTCGCTCCTCGACGCTATTCCGGGTCGAAATTGCCACGGGCCGACCGCCAAGCCAAACGGTTGTTTTGGGCGTGATGCGGCGGCTTTTGATCAGCCAAGGTCGGGCAGCCGCTCGATCCCTTGGGTGGAAAGCCGTGCCAGCGCCGACGCCACGCTGCGTCCGGCGATCACGCGGTCCGGAGCAATCTCCAGTAGCGGCACCAGCACAAAGGCCCGCTCGAACAGACGGGGGTGCGGCAGCGTCAAATCCGGCTTCTGAATCGACACGTCGTCATAGGCGATCAGATCGAGATCCAGCGTTCTTGGTCCCCAGCGTCTTTCGCTAGCGCGGTCGCGGCCGAATTTGCTTTCGATCTTGTGCAGCGTAAACAATAACGCGTGGGGATCAAGGCTGGTGTCGATTTCGATGCAGGCATTGATGAAGCCGGCTTGCTGCTCCTCGCCCCAGGGCGGCGTCGCGTAGTCGGAGGATCGCGCCAGAAGGGCGGCCTGTGTCATGCCGCAGATATTGGCGATCGCCTTTTGGAAAGTCGCACGGACATCGCCGACATTGCCGCCCAGCGCGATCAGGGCGTTAGCCATGCGACGCCGATTGCCGGGTGCGGGTGAGGACCACGCCGACATCCTCGAAGATCGCAGCGATCGGCGCGTGCGGCTTGTGAACGGTGACCTTGACGGCGCTTACCTTCGGAAATGCGGCCAGGATGGCATCGGCCACGGCGCCGGCCGCGCGCTCCAGCAATTTGTAATTGGCGTCCTTGAAGGCTGCGGTCGCGGTCGCGACCACGTTGGAATAGGACACGGTATCGGCGAGACGATCGCTGCGCGAGGATTGCGCCAGATCGGCCGAAAGTTCGAGATCGATCACGAAACGCTGCCCGACCTCGGTCTCATGATCCATGACGCCGTGGCGGGCATGGATGACGACGCCTTTGATGAAGATCGTATCGCTCATGCCTTGTCCCAAATCGCTGCGGCGACGCGCAATGCTTGCACGGTTTCCGGCACATCGTGGGTCCGGATGATCCGCGCGCCGGCCTTGGCTGCTATCAGATGTGCGGCGATCGAGCCACCCAGCCGCTGATCCGGCTCGGACGGCGACACCGAGCTGATGAAGCGCTTGCGTGAGGCACCGACCAACAGCGGCAGGCCGAAGCTGCGGAGCTGTTCAAGCCGCGCCAGCGCCGTCATGCTTTGTTCGGGTGTCTTGCCGAAGCCGATACCGGGGTCGAGCACGATGTTTTCACGGGAAATGCCGGCCTTGGTGGCCAGATCGAGCGAACGTGCAAAAGATCCGGCGATTTCCGCCATGATGTCGATGCCGGGATCGGCGTGGTCGCGATTGTGCATGACGACGACCGGGCAATGGCGCGCGGCCAATAATCCCGCCATGTCGGGATCGCGCTGCAGGCCCCAGACGTCATTGGCGATGGTCGCCCCCGCATCAAGCGCCCAGGCGACGACGGCCGATTTCATGCTGTCGATGGAGACGGGAATCCCCAGCGAAACGACATCGGCAACGATCGGCTGCAAACGCTTCAGCTCTTCGTCCGTCGAAATGGGTGCCGCGCCATAGGGCCGGGTGGATTCCGCGCCGATGTCGATGATGTCGGCGCCCTCGGCGATCATGCGCCTGGCCTGCGCCAGCGCGCGCTCCGGGGCGAGGAACTGGCCGCCGTCCGAAAATGAATCCGGGGTGATATTCAGCACCCCCATCACGGCCGGATACGGCCCGGACAAGAGGGCCGGCCATGCCCGATGACCGGCCGAGGCGGCCGCGGGGACGGTTCTGGGCGAGCTCGCGATCATGCGGTCGCTTTGCGCGGTCGGCGCAGGGGAGTCAAGATGCGAGGCGCGCTTGGCGCGGTGTCGGCAGAGCTCCGGACTGATGGGGCCTGAGGGCCGCTCAGTATGTAATTTTCGGTGGCAGCTTGCGCGCCTTCGCGATCAGCTGTTCGACCGACTTTTCCGAAGGCAGGACACGGACGAGTTTGCGCCTGATATTCACTTCTTTCATGTTCTGCGCCAGGCGGCCGGGGTTGCGAAGAGCGAGTTCGCGAACCGTGGTGACGCCGGCGGCGCGCACCAGGCCGACCTTTGCCTTGCCCATGCCGGGAATCCGCATGTAGTCCGAAACGTTGGCCCATTCGAGCAGTTGCTGCTCGGTGATGCCGGTTTTTGCCGCAAGCGCCTTGCGGCCTTTGACGGTCCGCGCCGCCTCGAGCAGCCCCGTCGTCGTGCGAATGCCGAGCGACTTCAGTTTGGCAGCGGCGAAGGACGGTAAGCCGTCAATCTCGGAGATGGGATATGTCATGATGCTCAATATGAAATGCTCTAACCGAACTGACTGAGGCCCGGCGTCCCCGCGATGATCTCGCCCATTTGATCCGCTCCGATTTTGTCTCGGCCGAACCGGAAAAGTTCACGCGCGACGTTCTGAATCTCGCTCATTCCAAGGCCAAGTCCCATCAGCTTGGTGCCGAGCGCCATCAGGCCTCCGCCCATCAACTTTCCGAGACCACCGCCGTTACTGGAGGCGGTAATCGCGGCTTCTGCGCCGGGAATCTTGTCAATCAAGGCCTGAACCTTGTCGGAGGGCCCCTCGTTGCGAAGGAAACCCAGAATGATGCCGATGGTTTTTTCAGCCACAACATCATCGATGCCGGCCTTGGTGGCCAGCCGCGCAATCAGTTCATCCATAGTGCCCCGCCCTCAGCCGGTTGCGTGTACCGGGTCCTTGCTTGTGAATTTATCTTGATCTTCTGCGAAACGAATTACAAGCGATGAGGCATTCGAAGGAGCGATTCAGCCTCAATCGCGTGACGAGTGTTGCAGCATTGCAAGAGCGGGCGCGAAATTCGCGCCATGTGAGGGTGAGTTTCGCTCCAACTCTTAAAACTGCGGGAGGAAACCCGGTCGCCGGGGGCGTTGACCGGTTTCAATCGGCTTGCAAGATGCGGTATAATTCCGGTGCGCATAACTACTGCGACCCCGAGGGTCGCAACGAGGCGACGCAATGACGACATCCGATACCGCGACAGCCGACACCGGCGAGCGGATCTTTATTGGCAAGGGCGAGCAGCCGGCTTGGCTGACGCTCGGGCTTGCCAATCGCCATGGCCTCGTCACCGGTGCGACCGGCACCGGAAAAACCGTCTCGCTGCAGGTGATGGCCGAGGGATTTGCGCGTGCCGGCGTTCCGGT
>Ga0137407_10000694_pt1 | contig 22219 bp, 15 predicted proteins | sample CZOMad2_2_16fung_FD_108410 | JGI IMG/M metagenome (GOLD analysis project Ga0137407, IMG submission 108410) | Vadose zone soil fungal communities from Angelo Coast Range Reserve, California, USA - CZOMad2_2_16fungal (Illumina Assembly) | ecosystem: Environmental > Terrestrial > Soil > Vadose... | reverse complement strand
CTCAGCTCACCCGTGCGCCATCGCCCTACGCAATGCGCGCTCATAGGCTTCGACGGCCGTATTCAGGTCGAGCCGCTCTTCGGCGAAACGGCGCCCGGCGGCACCCATTCGGATTCGCGCTGGTTCATCCAGCAGGAGCTCATGGAGCCGCTTCGCGAGCGATGCCGGGTTTCCGGCTTCGAACTTGACACCCTGCTGCCCCTCGACCAGGAGGTCCACTGAGCCGGCGTGAATGTCGGACGCAAGGACCACCACGCCGCAAGCCATTGCCTCTGTCACCGCGTTGCCAAAGCCTTCCCCGACCTCTGAAGGGAACACGAAGACGTCGCTGGCAGCGAGATACCGCTCGACATCGGGCCGGCTTCCCAACAGCCGCACTCGCCGCTCGAGTTGCTCGGCCCGAAGGTACTGGCGCAGGGCCTGCTCTTCGTCGAGCGCCGAGGCGTGGCCGGGCCCTGACCCCAGCACGAGGAGCAGCGCCTCGGGGTGTATCGGGGCCAGCTCCTTCCAAGCCGTCGCCAAGGTTACCGCTCCCTTGCCCCGTGCCAGCCGGCCGCTGAACACGACGAGCTTGGTGTCACTGGCGACACCGAGCTCCCTACGGAGGTCCTCGCGATCTGCCGCGGTCGCCGGACGAAACAGCGTGGTGTCAACCGGGTTGGGTATGCGTACGATCGAGTCCGGGGGGAACCCGAATTGCCCGGCTTCACGCGCCATTTCGTCTGAGATCGCCACGACCACGCTCGCCTTGCCATAGGACCATCCACGGACTGCGGCGAGGGTCCGTGCTACCAAGCTGCGCGCGCCACGGGGCAGAGTTGACAGAGTCCGGCGTGATACTTCGCCGGTAAACTCACCAGGCTCGGCCGGTCGGATCACGATAGGGATACCGCGTCCAAAGGCGTGGGTTAATGCCGGCCCCATGATCGTTGCGGAGAACTGGGTCACGAGCGCGCAATCGAACGCCGGCTTGCTCATCACGAATCGGCGAAAGGTCCCCAGATTCACCAGCCACTTGGAAGCCGGCCCCTGTCCAGAGGGTGTGAACCGCTCCACCGTGAGGCCGTTCAGACGCTCCCGGCGGGGCAGCGCGCGATCATAGCGTCTTGTCAGTACCGTGACTTCATGTCCCCGGCGCGCCAGACCGGCCCCCACCATCGCCATCTGACGCTCGATTCCACCCACGTACGGGGCGAAGCGGTTGGTCACAATCGCGATTCGTAAATTCGACATCGATACCACATACCTCTCTCGGCGGGCGCTCACGGGCTTCCGCTGGCAGTGCGAAGCTCGTAGAGCCGCACCGGATAGCGGCCTCCCCGAACCGTCATGACGGGGTCATACCGGTCGCTCACGAGTTGACCGAAATCGGGCAGCACGGCGGCGTAGGTTCGTTCGGTGTATCCATCGAAAATAATGAACTTGGGTGGTGTCGCCTTGAGTCGCGAGGTGAGCGCTGCTGCTTCTTGTGGCGAGATCCCGAACTGGAACCTGAGCGGGTGGGTGATCCCCGCGAATGGTTGCAGCCCCGCCTGGAACTCCCAGATGACCCCCCCTGAGATGACTTCGTCCATTGGGCGGCCGCGGCGACGCAGGCTGTCCGCGATTGCCTGCACCACACTCGCAGGCCAAGTGCCTCTCGGTCTGAGCCGTTCCGGGCGTCCAATGGCGTCCAGTCCCCCTGCGGCTAAACCCAGCGCAAGCAGACCGACGTACGGGGCCGGGCTGAGGCGCGCCTGGCCTGTAGCCCCCCGCCGGCGAGCAGCAACCCAACCAACTACGATGAGCCCACTCAATGCGATGAACTTGATTAAGCGCTGCGGAGTGGCAGGCAGACCAAGCGGCAGAACCAGCAGCCCGACGGCCGCGCCCGTGAGGCACCAACGTCCGATTCCTCTCTCGGTCAGCCAGGGCCAGCTTACGACGAGCGGCACGATGGCGACATACAGGACGCGCGGCACGTCAAGCAGCCCGAGATGCGACGCCACGAGGGTCGTCCACCCGCCTGCTCCGAGCACGAGTATGGCCCAGCCCGGTAGCGGCCCGACATGCCAGCTCCGCCCCCCTTCGAACACGGCGAACGCGAAGAGCAAGGCAAGAGGCGGCACCAGCTCCAGCGCATACTCAGCGAAGAAGCCGCGATGTACAATCCAGTTGGCGTATGCCAGGGCTAGGCACAGTACCCATGGGTAGAGCAGCGCACCCGCCTGGCCAGGTCGGCGCGACGCGGGCCGACCGCGCAACCCCGCAACGGCCGTGACAATCGCCCATCCAGCCCCGGCGAGGAGCGGCAGGTATACTAGAGCCGCTTCGCCGACCACTTCCCAGGTCGACCACCATGGCTGGGGGTGAGCTCCCGCCACGGGAACCAGGCGCCCCGCAGAGAGCGACTGATTGATCGTGGTGAGCAGGGCCGTGCCCCCCCGCGAAGGCCGGAGGACATAGAAGGGGTTGAGCGGGCGGCGCCAAAGATCTGCGGCTGAGAAGAACCGGCTGTAGTACAGCGCGACGCCAATACACGGGATGAGGAATCCCCCCGCGAGAACGGCATAGCGACGCAGCAAGGCGCCCGGGCTCTTCCACATCACGCCAGCCAAGGTGAGGAGAGCGCTCAGCGCGATCGCCAAGCCCGATTCGCGCACATACACGCCTGCGGCTATCAGAATGCCAGCCGCGAGCAGTGGTCGAGGGCCGCCGTCTTGCAGGTGCCTCAGCAGGCAATACGCTGCGGCACTGCTGAAGAAGATGGCAAACGACTCGGTATGCACGATGGGCCCCAAGCCGGCCGCGAGGGGGAATGCCAGGTACGCAGCCGCGGCCAGCAGTCCCGCCCGGGCATCGAAGAGACGCCGCCCGATGGCGAATATGAGCGCGGCGTTGAGGGGGTCGGTGAAAACCACGAAGAGCCGGACGCGCTCGTAGTCGGGGCCTACCAAGCCGATCAAAGCCGCCAGCAGGTACGCGTAGAACACCTGCCGCGAGCCGAAGTCGACGAACGGCACGAGCCCGCTCAGCACGAACCGCCCGTCCATGAGCTGCGCGCCCTCATCGGGGTCGAGGGGGCGGTGGTACCAGGCTCCGATTCGAAAGAATGTGCCTACGGCGAGGATTACGAAGAGCCATAACCACTCGCGCGAAACAGCCCTGTCCGCCATTCGGCCCCACGACGCGAACCGAGGAGGGGATACCAGTTGCCGGAGTCTCATGGGGTTTGATGCCCAACGGCTCGCGATAATGATTGTTCGGGCGGGAAAGCTGGGGAGCCGGCGCGGGGTCGCGCTGGGCGAGATGAAGGGCGGCTCGCGATATTGGTCATCGGACCCAGGCTGAGCGTCGCGGCTGACCGGCTACAGGGCTGACTCTCATAGCCGCTCCGGTAACCGAGTTGTTCGGGATCGCCATGACGCCTGCCACCGGCCGGGACAATAGTACCGACCGCCACGGTCCCGAGGCAACAGTCGTCGGCACCCGAGGGCCCCGTAGGTCGCTATGTTGTGGAGCCGAGTCGTGCGATCCGATCAGATGGACTCACGGCTCGCCTGCTGTCGCGGTGACGTTGCGCTCTCCCGATCGCGAAGCGGATGACATCGCCTCGGAAGCGGCTTCCTGCATCCTTCTTCTACCTGGTCCATCGACTTTGAGCCTAAATCGCCTACAATGCCCATCTCAACGGTCGTGATCCCAACGTACAACGAGCGCGACAACCTTCCGCGGTTGGTCTCCAGGGTTCTCGCGTTCGGCCCCCAGGTCAACGTCCTGGTCGTTGATGACAATTCACCCGACGGTACGGGAGAGCTGGCGGACTCGCTGGCGGCGGCATCTTCGCAGGTGCATGTGCTGCATCGTCGCGGCAAGCTGGGCCTGGGCACAGCGTACATCGAAGGCTTCCGATGGGCACTCGACCACGGTGCCGACTACATATTCAGTATGGACGGTGATCGCTCCCATGACCCGAAATACCTGCCGCGGTTCTGGCGGGGGCTGGACAGATGGGACGTGGTGATCGGCTCGCGCTACGTGCGCGGGATCAGCGTTATTCACTGGCCGCTGCATCGCCTCGCGCTCAGCTATTGTGCCAACTTCTATCTGCGAAATGCCACCGGGCTCCGGGTGCGGGACTGCACCTCCGGATACGTCGGCTATCGGCGGAGCGTGCTCGAAGCCATTCGGTTCGAGAACGTCAGCTCGGAAGGCTATGCTTTCCTGGTCGAGATGAAATATCGCGCGCACCAGAGATTCAGGCTGGGCGAGGTCCCTATTGTCTTCGTCGAGCGGCGTCGTGGCGTCAGCAAGCTATCGCGCCGGGTGATGGTCGAAGCCTTCGGCCTGCCCTGGCGCCTAGCGGCCGCGCGCGTGCTTCGGCGAGAACCATCAACTGGCGTGCGCTGAATCTCCGTCGACCAGCTCCAAGGGGCGGTGGGACAACACCCGACGTCGCGCTTAGAAGGGAGGTAGGGCGTAGACCCGGGTACGACCCGCCGAAAAACGAAGCGGGAAGGGGTAGATGCCGTGGGTCACCAGGAAGGTAGTGCGATAACGGTGAGCGAGGCGAAGCACCGCTTCGGTCGAGAGCGAGTCGAACCTGGCCTGGAGGTGCAACGGGGATGGTGGATAGAGGGGACTCAGGGGCCCGGAAAGATCCTGGAGCCGACTCCACCAGGAGGCCATCCGATCGACCCGGAGCGCCCAGAAGCTTACGACGGCGGGGCGGCGGCTGAAGAAGAAACTCTCTTTGTTCCATGGCGAGAGCAGGACGACCGCGTCGGTCGGGGTGCTGTCCGCCACCCAACGCAGCGCCGGGCGCCACTCGACCGTCGCGGGTTCCGGCCCCCGGGCGAGGGGAATCCGGTGCCTCAGCAGCCGATCTGCCTCTGCGGTGAGCTTCCCGATGGGGTAGGCGGCCAGTAAGGCGAAGGCGGCGCCGACGGCCACGCCGAACGGATATCGTCTTGGGCCTTCCGCCGACTGACCGAACAATCCCCCAACGACCGCGAAGCACAGGAACAGGGGCACCACCACCGGGAAGAGGCGGAACGGGTAGACCTGCAACGCCCAGTAGGCATGCACGGCCCTGGCTGCCAGCCCACCCAGCGCGAGCAGGCCCGTACCAGCCACGAAGCCCATGAGCAAGCGCCAGTCTTCCGTGACCCGTTGGAGCATCGTGACGGTCGCGAGGAGGCAGGTCAACGCCAGCAGACGGATGACGTCGGAAAGCGGAAAGAACGCGGGATCCAAATGCCACGGCAGCGCAGCCCGAACCAGTAACGCCCACATGGCGGCGGTGTTGGGTTCGATGCCGCGACTCATCATCGCAGCCGTCACGATGCCCGGGAGCGACGCAGGGACAAACCAGATCCCCACCGTGGACCACCGTCGCAGCGGCGCGCGGATCAGAACCAGCGCCCCGGCAATGCCAACCAGCGCTCCGGCGCCGATCGCCGGGTGCAGGCTGAACGTCAGGCCGAGAAGAAGACCACTGGCACGGTCGTGTCGATCGAGCAACTGTTCGAGCGCGAGAAACAGCGTCGCATAGGCGGGGACCTTTGCCTCTGCGTTGCCGATGATCCACTCAGCACCCACAATCGCCTGGCCTGCGCCAATCCAGAGCAACACGGCCGCAGCGCCGGCCAGCGGCGCGAGGCCAAGGCGGCGCGCCAGGCGCAGGAGCGCGTAATAGACCAACGACCAACAGGCGAGCCTGAGCACCCAGGCGAACGCCGTCATCGGGAGGATCAGCGAGAGCAGGCCCGCCGTTGCATCGTACAGCGTATGCTCGCGCCATCGCAGCCCGAAGGTCCAGTCGTTGGCGAGGAAGTCTGGCCGCCACCATCTCCATGGAGCGAGGAGGTAGACGCCCTCATTGTTCCACGGCACCTCGGCGAACAGCGCGGCATAGATGGCGGTGACAAGTGTCAGGCCGAGAGTGCCGCCCAGGATCGCCACCTGTTCGGGGGGCCGGTGGCGGTCTGTCAGTCCACTAGTCATGCGCTCACCAGTAGTCATGCGCTCACCAGCCGTGCTCTCTCGACGGGGGAATCCGTTGGAGGTGGTAACGTGCATGGGCTCTACCCCGATCGCAACTCGCGTGGGCGGCGGGTGACCGGTCGCCGTAGCGGGCACGCGCATCGCGCTCCTAGATTGGGTGGGATCGACGGCCTGGCTCAGATCCACTGAAGATCAGACAAAGGGCAGACGATGTGCGGCATTACAGGGATAGTCTCATCAGCCCATCCGGCTTCGGTCGAGCTCCTGGTTCGCATGCGGGATACCCTGCGTCATCGGGGACCCGATGACGCAGGTCTTTGGCGGTCCCCGGATGGCGTCGTAGGACTCGCGCACCGCCGGCTGGCCATCATCGACCTGTCCCCGGCGGGGCACCAGCCCATGATGGACGCGAGCGGCTGTCTCCAAATCGTGTTCAATGGCGAGATCTACAATTTTCAGAACCTCCGGCGGGATCTGGAGGGAAAGGGGCATCGCTTTGGTAGCGCAAGCGACACCGAGGTCATTCTGGCCGCGTACCAGCAATGGGGCACGGACTGCGTCAAGTACCTAAATGGGATGTTCGCCTTCGCTCTCTACGACCATAGTCGCCAGCTGGTCTTCGTCGCCCGCGACCGTGCGGGAGAGAAGCCGCTGTTTTACCGGCACTCTGCCGGGCAATTTGCCTTCGCGTCCGAGCTCAAGACCTTGATGGCAAACCCCGCGATGCCGCGGGTTCTGGACCAGTGCGCGCTGGACTACTACTTGGCCGCGGGCTACGTCCCAGGGCAGCTCTGCCTGCTGCAGGGGGTCAGAAAGCTGCCACCAGCTCACGCTTTGACCTATGAGCCCGGGCGAGATCGCCTCGATGTGTGGGGGTACTGGGAAGTCCCCCCGCCGGCAATCGATGAAGCCACCACGACGGACGACTTGCTTCTGGAGTTAGAAGCGCTCCTGCGCGACGCCGTCAAGGGCCAACTGATGGCGGACGTGCCCATCGGGATTCTCTTGAGCGGCGGACTTGACTCGAGTCTGGTAACGGCGTTCGCCGCGGAAGCGTCCTCCCGCCCGGTGAAGACCTTCACCATCTCGTTTCCAGGGCACGGCACCTATGATGAAGCACCCCACGCGCGGCTCGTGGCCCAACATTTCGCCACCGACCATCTTGAGCTCGAAGCGGAGCCGGCCTCCGTGGATCTCCTGCCAGTACTGGCCCGCCAGTACGATGAACCGATCGGCGACTCGTCCATGGTCCCGACCTATCTGGTGTCCCGGCTCGTACGCCAGCACGCCACGGTCGCGCTCGGCGGTGATGGAGGAGACGAGCTGTTCGGAGGGTATCCCTGGTATAACGAACTGTACCGGCTCGAGTCCTGGCGCCGCCGGCTGCCGCGGCCTGTCCGGTCTGTCCTCGCAGCCAGTGCGGCGCGCGTCATGCCGGTCGGCCTGGCCGGACGAAAATTCCTGCTTCGATTGGGGATGCCCGGCCCAAGTAGCCTCGGGGGGGTGATGCTGTTCGACGATTGGAGTCGGCGGATGCTGCGGGGGCGAACCGGCCTCAACGGCGGAGCGCACGAGGCCAGCTGGCCCCTACCCTTCCAGCCTGGGCGGTCCCAGCTGCAAACGGCGCAGGCGGTCGATCTGACGACGTACCTGCCTGACGACATCTTAGCGAAAGTTGATCGCGCGAGTATGCTCTCCTCTCTGGAGGTTCGCGCACCGTGGCTGGACTACCGCATCATCGAGTTCGCCTTCCGGCGAGTCCCCGATCACCTGAAGGCCACCGCGACCGCGCGCAAGATTTTGCCTCGTATGCTCGCGGCCCGGGTGCTGCCACCGGGGCTGGACCTGCGCCGCAAGCAGGGGTTTTCCGTCCCGATCGAAACCTGGTTCCGCGGGGAGTGGGGCCGCTATCTCAGTAGCGTGCTCACCGAGGCCGATCCAGCGCTGTTCGATCAGCGCTTTATCGCGCGGCTCATCCGGCACCAGCGGCGCGGGTATACGACCAATGGCGACAGACTCTTCGCCCTCGCGATGTTCGAGCTCTGGCGCCGGGAGTACCGCGTGGCCGTGGCAGCCTAGGGGATGGGCCGCTTGCCCACCGCGATCGTCACCAACCGCGTCGTGCACTAGGTCGGTGGCTGAGCGCCATGCGCTGCTCCCTCCGCACTCCTGCTTGCGCGAGAGAAGGGCGTGGTCTATCATCGGCACCAGCGGCGCTGGATTTGCGCCTGGGCACCGGCGCCTTCTGAACGCGTCCTCGCGAACCACTGTCATCCCCTGAAGCTCCGCACGAGCACGCTCGGGGAGGCTGTCGTTCAACCCTACGTCGTCGCCGTCGCTGCCGGCATCGCAGTTTTCCTTCTGATCCTCGCGATCGTGGCCCAGTTTCACCTGGGCGACGGGTACCCCTCGGTTCTCGCGGTGGTCGTGTGCGGCCTCGCGGCGCTGGTACTGGGAATGCGCTGGCCGGAGCGCCCCTGGCGGTGGGCGTTGTGCATCAGCAGCGGCTTCTGGTTCTTCCTCGGTCTGGTCGTTCTCGCCCTGCGAGAGCTGGGCCGATCACCGCGGCGTCCCCTGGAAGATGCGGTTGCCATCACTCTCGCGGGATGCGCGGCTGCTTGGCTGGGTAGCCGTCTCGCAGGCCGAGTGGGTCCCTGGCTGTGAGGCCCTGGCTTATCGTCCCGCAACATGTTTGTTGACGCACGGACGCTGCCCCACGAAACCGAGGTCCGGGCCGACTTGTGCATCATCGGCGCTGGCGCGGCCGGCATCACCATCGCCCGGGAGTTCATTGGCAGCCCGTTAGAGGTGTGCGTCTTGGAGAGCGGCGGGCTCGCACTTGATGGCGAGACACAGCGGCTCGCTGGCGGACGCAACGTCGGGTTTCCATACTTCGTTCTTGAAACGACCCGACTTCGGGTTTTCGGAGGAAGCACGGAGCACTGGGCCGGGCTCTCGCGCCCGCTCGAGGAGAGCGATTTCGAGGTCCGCGACTGGGTGGGGGGGAGCGGCTGGCCGTTTCCGCGGTCCCACCTGGAGCCCTACTACCTTCGAGCCCACCCGATCTGCCAGCTCGGTGCCTACGACTATCGAGTGGACCCCTGGGAGACCCCCGGCTCGCCGCGGCTGCCGCTGGCCGGCGACCGCCTCCGCACCTGCGTACTCCGGCGAAGCCCACCCACCCGCTTCGGGCGCGTGTATCACAACGAGATCGAGCGCGCAGGGAAGGTGCGGGTGTACCTGCACTCGAACGTCACTCAAATCGAGCTTGCACCCACCGGGCGCGCGGTTCAGCGACTCGAGGTGGCATGCCTGACCGGGGCCCGCTTCCGCGTCAGCGCTCGACTGTACGTCCTCGCGACGGGCGGGCTGGAGAACCCGCGCCTGCTGCTCGCCTCAAACCGAGTCGCCCCCAATGGCGTCGGGAATGACCATGATCTCGTGGGCCGGTATTTCATGGAGCACCTGAGCCCCTTTGGGGGCGTCTTCATGCCCACGAACCCAGCGCTTCCCCTGGGGCTGTACCAACACGGCCGGGGCCTGGCCCCCTACGGGTTTCTCTGCCCGAGTGCTGAGACGCAGCGGCGCGAGGGTTTGCTCAACTTCCGGATTTTGCTCCTCGCGGCACCCGAGCTTGAGGTGATGGGGAACTCGATCGACGGTGTGCGTGCGGCCCACTCGCTGATCGAGAGCGCCCGGCGGGGCAAGCTGGACGATGACTTTGGGGTGCACGTACGGCAGGTGGCAGCCGATCTCGAGGAGGAGGCACTGTACGCCTACAAGGCCTTCTTCCGGCGTGACGAACGACCGCTGGCGTACTATCTGCCCATGGAGATCGAGCAGGAGCCTAACTTGAGCAGCCGGGTCACACTCACCAACGAGCGCGACGCCCTCGGCATGCCCCGCATCGCCCTGGATTGGCGGTTCGGCGAGCTCGAGAAGCGCACCTTCCGTCGCGGCGTCGAAATCCTCGCGGCCGAAGTTGGGCAAGCGGGCCTCGGTCGGGTGAAGCTGCTCCCCGACAACGTAACTCTTACCGGGGGCGTGTTCCGCTCCAGCACCGAAGTCGTTGGGTGGCCGCAGAGCGTCGACGGATTGTATCATCATATGGGTACGACTCGAATGGCGCGCGACCCCAAGCGAGGGGTGGTGAATGAGGATTGCCGCGTTCATGAAATCGACAACTTGTTCATTGCCGGCAGCTCGGTCTTTCCGACAGCGGGCTACACCAACCCCACCCTCACTATCGTGGCGCTGAGTCTCCACTTGGCTGACCACTTGAAGGGATTGCTCCACTAAGCCACCGATGAGGCGATCCCGCCGCCGATTTCTGCGAGGCGCGCTACTCGGCGCCGCGACTTCACTCCTGGACCCGCTGCGCCGGGCGTGGGGATTCGAAGCCGCCCGGTCCGCTGTACCCCCCGACCTCGCACGCCGGCTGGTCCAGAGCCTGCGCGATTCGAGTAGCGCCCGCGCCGTCGGCGCAGCTTACCTGCGCACCATGCCAGACGAGGCAGATGTCCAGACACTGCTTGCGCGCCTGCTGGGGGACCAGCCGGCCTTGTCGGGCTCGCGGTCAGCCGCCGCGACGCGAAAGCTATTGCGGCGGTGTATTCGGGCGGACTTCGCCGGGGAGCGGGTCGTCGCAGTCGACGGATGGTTGCTGGCGGAGACCGAAGCACGCCTCTGCGCCCTGGCAGTCTTGGTCTGAGGCGGGGAACGCGGCCGGTGCTCGTAATCACTCTCGCTTCGCGTCATGACTAGCAGATGAAGATCACCATTGGGAGAGTGCGACTTGCCTGGGTCGCGCTCATGATTGTCGCCATTATCGCGCATCCCGGCAACTACCCGGGGCCGATTGGTCTGGCGGGAATCGCATTGGTGTTGCTACCCGGGACACTGGTTCTGTCGACCGCCAAGGGAAGCGCTCGGGTCACGGAAGGGCTGGGAAACCTCATGAGCCAGACGAGCGGTTGGCTGGCGCTCATCGGCGCGGTCACCCTCGTCATTCTTATGGGCTTCACGTTCAACCCGTTCGTAGCGTTCATGCTGACCGGCTTGTGTTGCAGCGTCGTCTGGTCGCTGGACGTCCTGTTCGGATCGACCGTCTGGGAAAGGCGCCTCATGGAATGGACCGCAGCCGGCCTTTCGGGCTTCGTCACCTTGGCGGCTGTCGATGCGGTTCTCAACTGGGGGCCGGTAGCCCGGCGGCTGGGAACGCCCGCAGAGCTCGCGGGGTGGGGCCAAAGCCGCTACGACGTTGGACCACAGATTGACTATAGCCGCCGGAAGGGCAACTTCTTCGGTTTCCGCTCACCCTACGAGGATACCCGACGACGACCCGGCGTGCGCCGAGTGATCGCGCTGGGTGACTCCTTTACCTGGGGCTCGAAGATCGCCTCCTCCGACAGCACGTGGCCGGCGCTGCTGGAGCATCGCTTGACCCAGCCGCCGGCAGGCGCGCCGACGGAAGTCGTCAATATGGGGCACAGCGGATTCTCGACCGGAAACGAGGCCGAGATGCTTCGCCGGATTGGGTGGCAGTTCGACCCGGACCTCGTCATTGTCCAATGGCTCAACAATGACGCCCATGTGAGCCTTCCAAACTTTCGCAACCAGGCTCACGGCCCCGATGCCGTGAGCCTGGTTCCCCCACCGTACCGAATCGGTTGGATCCGGAACAGTGGCATTCTCGTGTTGTTGGAGCGCGTTCTTACCAGTCGGTTTTTGAACGTCCTGGACATCGGTCGCAGCGAGTTCGCGCCGAACGCGCCGGGGTGGCTGTGGGAACAGCGAATGTTCCGCGAGATGGGCGATTCGGCCGCGCGGAATGGCAAGCCAATCCTCCTCGTCCTCTACCCCTATCTTTTCCCGGGCCGCTGGACGATGGCAACCTACCCCCAGAAGGAAATTCACGATATGGTGGCCGCGGCAGCCCGGAAGGCAGGGCTCGAAGTTCTCGACCTCCTGCCAGCCTTCCTGTCGGCGGGTAAGGATTTGAAGGACTGGTGGGGGACCGCGTTTGACAGCCATCCCGGGGGAGCGGCTCAGCTGCTCGCGGCTAGAGCCATCGCGAACTATATCCAGGAGCACGGGCTCCTCGCACCCAGCGCCACGAGGGTGAGCGCGTGCGGTCCGTGACCTCCCGCCCGCATCCTCCAAGCGACGAGACGTCAGCGGGCGATCGCTGCAGGCAGTCGTGGAAGCGGCGGCGCTCCTCGACTCCGTTCGGTCGTAGTCCTCGCAGTACGGCTGAACACTTGAACTCATAGCGCTGTTCTCAAGAGAGTCGACTGTCTCGTGGAGACTCCTCCCCGACCCTCGCTTCCCCGTCCAGCGCGGGCTTCCGATGAGTTCCGCCCCGATATCGAGGGGCTGCGGGCAGTCGCCGTCCTCGCCGTCCTTGCGTATCACGCGGGCGTTCCCGGTCTACGGGGCGGCTACGTGGGCGTCGACGTCTTCTTCGTCATCTCTGGCTTCCTGATCACCGGCTTGATCCTTCGGGAGCTCGAGCGTACGGGCGCGATCTCGCTGCCTGCCTTCTATGCACGGCGTGCGCGGAGACTCCTGCCCGCTGCCGCGTGCGCGGTCGTGACGACGGTGCTGGTGTCCGCGCTCGTTCTACCGCCACTGCGCGTGCCGGATGTCGCGCGCGACGGGATTGCGGCCGCACTCTACTCGGCCAACATCCGGTTCGCGCTGCAGTCGACCGATTATCTGCAGGCCGACCTTGCCCCGTCACCGCTGCTGCACTACTGGTCGCTGGCAGTCGAAGAGCAGTTTTATCTCTTTTGGCCGGCGCTGCTTCTCTTGGTCGCACGGGGCCGGTCCAAACCGACCGTCAGCATCGCGATCACCGTCGTCGTCATCGGAATCGCATCGCTGGTCCTAGCGATCGTACTGACCAGCGCCGCCGCACCGTGGGCCTTCTATTCGCTTCCCAGCCGGGCGTGGGAACTCGCCCTGGGTGCGATCGTGGTCGTGGGATCGCGGGCGTCTCTGCCCGGCACGCGCCTGTCGGTCGTCGCCGGCTGCCTTGGCCTTGCTCTCGTCTGCCTGTCCGCGGTGGTGTTCGACACGAGCACGCCGTTCCCGGGCACCGCCGCGTTGATGCCGACGATCGGGACGGCCCTCATTCTGGTGGCCGGCCTCCGCAAGCCACGATCTGGGGTCGCCCGTCTCCTCTCCGTGCCGCCACTACGGTTCTTAGGCAACATTTCGTATTCGCTTTATCTGTGGCACTGGCCGGCGCTCCTTCTCCCGGCTGCGGCGCTTGGAAGGGCCCTGCCGCTTCGGGTCCGCTTCCCGCTCGCGCTCCTCGTTATTCCGGTCGCGGCAGCCAGCCAGCGGTGGATCGAGGAGCCAATCCGGCACGGTCGGTTGGCGGTGCTTCGGCCCAGCAGGACGCTTGCGATGGCAGGAGCGATCTCGCTCATCGTGGCCACCCTGTCGGTCGGCGCCGGGGTTATCGGGTCCACCCGGCTGCGGGGTCCGGTCCCGCTGGATCTGGTCCCCTCCCTTGCGGCGGCCCGGGATGACCTGCCTCGGATCTACAAGGACGGGTGCCACCTACCGTACAGGGACACGCGCTCGGGACCGTGCACCTATGGCGATCTCACGTCCACCACGACGGTGGTGCTGTTTGGCGACTCGCACGCCGCGCAGTGGTTTCCCACGCTCGAGCGGCTCGCCCTGGAGCGCCATTGGCGCCTACTGTCGCTCACGAAGTCCGCCTGCTCCGCTGCCGAGGCTACGATCTGGAACCCCGAGCTCAACCGCACGTACACGGAGTGCGACACCTGGCGAACGGGCGCTCTGGCTAGGATCGCCGCCGCTCACCCCCGACTGGTCGTCATCTCGCATTCCCGAGGCCATGTCTTCGCGTTGGACGATCAGCCGGTGGCCTCGGAGCAGCGCGAGGACCTCTGGCAGCAGGCTCTCGACCGCACGATCAAGCGCGTCTCCACCGCCGCACAAGCGGTCGTGATCATCGGCGATACCCCGCGTTTGGCCGGTGACGCACCGGTCTGCCTGTCGAGCCACCGCTATGATGCCTTTGCCTGCGCCAACCCGCTCGACAAGGCTGCCAATCCCACCCGAACCGCTGGCGAGCGGATGATCGCCGAGGCCGACGGCGCGACGTTCATCGACCCGACGCCGTGGTTATGTCGGACCAAGATGTGCCCGGCCGTCGCTGGACGGATTCTCGTCTTCCGGGATACCCACCATATGACCGCCACCTACGCTCGGGCCCTTGCGCCGCGGCTTGGGGCGCAGCCGCCGTTCGTCCCGTGACGCGCCCTCCTCGGCGCCGGGGGGTTCCGTCCCGATCGAAACCTGGTTCCGCGGGGGGTGGGGCGGCTATCTATCGGCTCGCCGGAGAGGGCTCAGTACCGGTGATTGACGAGCGAATCGCCTGAGCTGGGCTTCGCCTTGTGACGGCGGGTCCCCGCTAACGAGACCTCGCGCATTTTCTGCAGAACTGTCCACGCTGCCCGCCCCCTGTTAAAGAATCCCGCGCGCTCGAGGCTGCGAGCCCGCAGGTCCGCCGCCAGACGCTGGTCGCGCAGCACCCGGAGGATTTGTGCGGCGAAATCGTCTGGGTTGCTCGGGTTCGCCAGGAGGCCGGCGTCGGCGGTGATCTCCGGGCAGGCTCCGCTCTCGGAGGCCACCACCGGGCACCCACAGGCCATGGCTTCCACCAACGCCATAGCGTAGCTCTCGTAGAACGATGGGAGCACGAACACATCGGCGAGACTGAGCAGTTTGGGTATCTCCTCGTGCGCGAGGAAGCCGATGAAGACGATACCCTCGAGATCCTGTTCGCTGAACCCGGTGCTCAGCAAGTACTCCTTCACCCGACGCCCTGCGATCACGAGGCGGTGGGGTACCTGTTCCCGACACCGCTGGTACGCCCGCACGGCCATTTCTACGTTCTTGCCAGGAAAGAATGATCTGGATGCAGTCAGGCCCGGATGGTCCACGCGGGTCACCGACAGGATGAAGCGCTCCGGAAGGGCCAGCCGCACCCGGAGCTCGTCGAGCACCGAGCGGTCCGTGATCGGTCGGAAATACTCCATCGGGGCCGGATATGCCACCGTCGCCTTCTCGAGCGGAAACCGGATGTACTTGCGATTCTCAGCGACCACAAATTGGGAAATAGGAAACAAGTGGGCCGCCCGCCGCACATAGAGAGGCAGCATCAGCTTCATGTAGGTTCGATCGAGCAGCTCATAGTGCTCGGGCCAGGCCCACCAGGCCGGCTCATGGAGGCCCATCACGACCGGGCATGAGCTGATCAACGGCACGCTGAACTTAGGGTTATAGATCACATCGGCGCCTTCCTTCCAAGCGCGAAAGGGCACCGCCACCTGATCCCACAGGAGCTTGTGAGGGGCCTGCAAAATCATTTCCCTGGCATTTGGATAGGAGGCGAAACGACCCAACCACTTGTCGGTGCGGTAGAAGAGAAGGAAGGTCGCGGCCTCCTCGATGCGGAGCATGTCTTCCACTAACCGCTCGATGATGGCTCGGTGGCCACTGTCTTGCTCCATCGCGCGCATCATGATGGCGATCTTCATTGCGACTGGCTCCCGTCAGGGGGTCGGTGTGATCTCAATGTGGCGGCGCAACCGTACCGCCTCGGGTGGTCCGCGACGTCGCTGGCGAAAGGGAAAGTCGGCCGGTGCCTGGCCTCAGGAGCATACGAGCTCGCCCTAGCCGACCTACGGAAGCGCGCACCGTATCGCTGTGATCTAGCCCGTGTGAGCGGCCGTGAAATCCGACGGATCTATCCGCGGGACCCGCTGTAATGGCGCAACTTACACCGGGACTGCCGAGGCCAAGGCATCCCCTTGCCGGCCTCAGCGTGGAAAGACCGCGTCAGGGCACCCGAAGCCCCTGGCGCTCGAAGACGTCCACCATGGGGGAATCACTCGCGGACCGCAAGTCCCACAGCGTCCGATAAGCAAAATATTGCGCGATGCGCCTACTCAGCACCGGGAGTGGCCCCGATACGCAGAATCCCGCTCAGGACCGCCACTCCAGCCTGGCCGGACGGAGCACGCCAAAGAGGGCGGTTGCGAAGAGGTACGCGGTCAACGCCACGCCTGCGGCGACCCAATTTCCCCCTCCCAGACCACTGGCGAGCACGCCGGCGCCTAGGCCGGCCGCCGCCGCCGCGACATAGCCGCTGAAGGCGCCGACCAGATCGCGGCGAGACACGCAGTCCCGTATGGCCCGCGCGTACGTAACGTTGATCACGAGCAGTGTGATGATCCAGGCCGCTAGAGCACCCTGAATCCGGAACAGCGGGATCAAAATCAGATTTAGGAAGACGTTCAAAACCGTGGCAATGGTGAACAGCCGCACGCGAGCGACTTGGAGATGAGCGGCGAGTAGTATCCGCACCAGCACAATTTCCGCAGCGAAGAGCAGCGCCAGCCCCGCAAGGGGCCGCATCAGCGATGCTGCCGCGGCAAAGCGATAGCCAAATACCGGAACGATCACCGTCGGCATGACGAAGTAGAAGCCCCATGCGATCAAGCCGCCTAGGAACAACGTCCTCCGGAGAAGCCCGTTGGCAACTGCCGCGAAGCCGCGATTGTCCGACTCAAAAAGTCGGCTCAGGTGGGGGAACGCCGCTACACTCAGAAAGGTGAGCGGCATCGTCCCTACTTCGACAAATTTGAACCCCGAGGCATAAATGCCCGCTACCGCCTGGCCCGCGACCAGTGTGAGCAGCACCAGGTCGGCCCGGGCGTAAACCTGAAAGACGATGTCGGATGCCGCGAATGGCCAAGCCACCCGAACGGTGCGCCCTATCGTTCCCCACCCCGCCCGCAGGGGCACAGACCCGACGTGCCGCCGGGCTGAACCCGCCGCGATCACCGCAAGCACAAGTCCTGCAATCGGGAATCCTATCAGCGCGCTGATCAGCGAACCGGGCCCAAGTGCGACGATCAGGAGACCGGCTATGATGGCAACCCCACGGCAGACCAGCTCAGCAAGCGCCGGGAGCGCCATCTCCTGCCGCGCAAAGGTGGGCGCGAAGAGCGTCCTGGCCACGGCAAAACCAAGCAGGTGAACGCTAAGAAATACCGTGGCAAGGCCGGTCGAAAAGTCTGGGTGCGTAGCAAGCAGGTAAACGCCCAGACCAGATAGTGCAACCACAACCGCGAGCGCTTGGGTGCCCAGGAGACTTGCGAGCAGCGGCCGATGGGCGGTTTCGTCGAGTCGCGCGAACTCGCGGATCCCGTAGACATCCAACCCGAGGCCCCCGCACACTGAGACCACCGCAGCCACCGCAAAACTGTACGAGTAGGCGCCTGTGCCCGCCGGGCCGAAATGGCGGGCAATGGCGATAAAGAACAGGAAGCCAAGGAGGTCGGCCCCGAGGCGCGTGACCGTGAGCCATGCTGCGTTTGCGGCGGCCTTCATACCGGTGCCGCCAGCCTTGCCCGCGCGGGGTTGTCCGCCGATCGAGGGAGGATCAGAGCTCGCGCTGGACGATCGTGTAGATGAAGGGGCCCGACTTGGCCATACGCACTCCTCGGAAAGGGCGCAGCAAATCACTCCGCTCCTGGTTCGCTTCTCTACCGTCCCAGGCGCTCTCGGTCAGTCCTTCCCATGAAGATCGGCGTGGTCACCTTGGACAGCAACACCGCAAATGCCATCCAGGCCCGGCAAATTGGGCCCAACCTGCCAGGGATGGCGCATCCCCGCGTCCGCCTGCACTGCACCTTGCCGCCCGGCTCGACAGCCCTTCCTGCGGCGGCTACGGGGACTCCAGTTGGCGAACCACCCGCAAGGGCACTCCGACGGCGAGCACACGCGGCGGAATGTCTCTATTAACCACCGCACCCGCGCCGACCACCGCGCCGTCCCCGATCTCGACTCCCGGAAGAATCGTCACGTTGGCGCCGACCCAGACGCCTTTGCCGATCGTGACGCGACGAAAATGGGTTGCGAGGCCGCCCTGATAGTCGTGATCGGTGGTAGTGATGAGCGTGCCGGGTCCGATCTGGGTGTCCTCACCGATCGTGACGGAGCCATGACCGAAGATGCGGCAGAAGCTGTTGATCGCCGCGCGGTCGCCGATGATCACGGTGCCTTCGCTGCCGGCCCGAATGTAGACCCAGTCCTGCAACAGGACGTCGCGCCCGATCCGGACGTTCGCCGAGTTGACGATCGACGTTCCCACCCCGACCACGCTGCCGGACCCGACGCAGCGTGCCAGGTAGCGGAACTTCGCCGTCGTGAGCCCGACCCGAAACAGTCGCCAAAGCTCCGCGGGGTTTCGCGTCGCGATGCGGACGAGGTATGCGGCTTTGTTCCGGGAAGTCGCGGTCAACGCGTCGGCGCTGGTCACGGCCCCGGCGGAGCCGTCACCCCCGCCAACCTGCTCAGGAGGCCGCGGCAATGGCGGGGGCAGGCGCGGTGCGCTCCGGCGGCGCCGGAATACGAAGGCAGTCCTGGAGCTCCGCGGTCAGATCGCCGACTGGCTGCTGTTCGATGTGCACCCGATACCACATTTCCGCATTGAGCAGAAGCCAGAGGCGGTTGCCGTGATCGGTACGGCCCCGCAGATGCTGGTCCAGCATCGTCTCGATCACAGGGGCACGCAGGTAGCCTGCCTCCACCAGCCGGGCGCCGCGCAGGTAATGGCCGAAGGCCGCGCGGAATTGATCCCGCATCAGATATGGGAGGGCTGACGAGAAACCCTGCTTCGGTCGCCGCAGCACGTCGGCCGGCATGTAGCGCTCGGCCAGCCGCATCTGGAGGTAGCGTCGGCGCCGCCCCCGAATCTTGAGGCCGACCGGCAGCGTCGCGGCGAAGTGGGCGAGCTCGTGGTCCAGGAAAGGCGACCGGGCCTCCAGCCCGTGCGCCATGCTCATCCGGTCGAGAATCATGACCGAATGGTTCGGCAGGCGGACCATGGTGTCCGCGAGCAGCATGCGGTCCACCGCTTCCTTCACCCGCGCGTCATCGTGCCAGGCGATCAGCGAGGCCTCGGCGTCGAAACCGGCCACCTGAGCGCGGAACCCTTCGGTGTACAGCTCCGCCCGGCGCGCGGGCATGAAGTAGGCGTAGCTCAGGCTTCTGGCGTACCGGCGCCCCCCCGATACCTGCGCGAGCTCGTCCATCCACCGGATCTGCTGGGTCAGGCTCTTGTACCAGAATCCATCCGGTGCGAGATCGAGAATCCGCCGCACGACCTGCCGCCGCAGCACGGCCGGGAGCGCGGCGTAATGCCGGACGTATAGCGTGCCGTAGTATCGGTCGTAGCCGCCGAACAGCTCGTCGCCGCCATCGCCACCCAGGGCGACCTTCACATGACGACGCGCGAGGGCCGCGAGATGGTAAAGGCACGCGCTCAGCGGATCGGATGGCTCGTCGAGGTGATACACCAGCGACGGGAGCAGACCCAGGAGATCGCCCCCGATGGTGTCGGCGTGGTGAATGGTGGCATACCGCTCAGCCACCGCGCGGGCGGCCGGACCCTCGTCGAACCGACCGTAGGGCAGGCTGACCGAGAACGTCTCGAGCGGCGCGCCGGACACGGCACGCGCGGCCGCGACCACCAGGCCGGAATCCACGCCGCCGCTCAGGAACGCACCGACCGGCACGTCGGCGATCAGGTGCAGCTTGACCGACTCGCGGAGCTTGGCATCCAGGGCTTCCAGCGCCTCGGCCTCGGAGATGGGCTGCTTAGGCTCGTAGCGGAGATCCCAGTACCGCCGCACAGTCACACCGGACTCGGTCGCCTCGAGGACATGCGCTGCCGGCAGCTTGTGAATGCCGGGGAACATGGTCCGGTCCTCAGCGATGACCCGGAGCGTCAGATACTCGTCGAGCGCGATCGGGTTGACGGCGCGGAGCCCGGGGGCCACCGCGAGAATGGCCTTGATCTCGGACCCGCAATAGAAGCGCTCGCCCACGCGGGCCCAGAAAAGGGGCTTCTGGCCCAGATGGTCGCGGGCGACCAGGAGCCGACGGCGACGGCGGTCCCAGATCGCGAAGGCGAACATGCCGCGCAGCTCGCGAACCAGCTCGGCCCCGTGCTCCTCGTAGAGATGGACCAGGACTTCGGTGTCGCTCTGGGTCCGGAACCGGTGGCCTCGGGCCAGCAGCCGTTCGCGCAGCGGCTGATAATTGTAGATCTCGCCGTTCAGGACGACCCAGAGCGACTCGTCTTCATTGGGAATGGGTTGGCGGCCGCCGGCCAGGTCGATGATGGACAGGCGGCGGAAGCCGAGGCCCAGGCCCGCCTCGACGTGGACCGTCACATCGTCGGGGCCCCGATGGGCGATTGCCGCCGACATGGCTTCCACGTCGGCGGCAGCTACGCCGCGCCCGTCCAGGATTCCAACGAAGCCGCACATAGGCCCGAGCTCGAAAGGGTGACCGCGCCGCCCACCTCGGCGCTCTCCAATCTTAACCGGGAGGCGCGCTCAGGTGCCGAGCGGCCTCGCCACCAGGTTCCGATCGAGCCGCCGCCGGGCCCAGATGCGAGCCGGCTCCTCCACGATCGTGAACAGCAGGTGCGCCGCACCGATTGCGGCCGCGAGATAGACGAGCCAGGCGACGGCGGCGGCGACAAGGCCCCCCGCCGGGAACAAGTGGCGGGCCACCTGATGAACCACGATCAGCACGATCGCGTGCATGAGGTAGAGCGAATAGGAAACCCGACCGAGGTAGATCAGGACGGGATGCCCGAACACCACGGCGGCCGGACCGGTCGCGAGGCTCAACCCCAGAATGGTGATGGCGAACAGGACGATGAACAGAAAGTCCCAGAAGGGAGGCGGGGACAGAAGGCCCAGGACGATGACGGCCGCCGCGCCACCGAGGGCCGGCCAGTCGTAGGCCCGGCTCGGGGTGCTCTTTCGATAGATGCCCAGCAGACAGCAGCCGATGAAAAACTCCGAGCTTACCCGGACGAGCGTGAGGCCCTCACCGAGCATGTACTGGCTGCCCCCGGTCAGCCAGACGGCCAGGCTCACCGTGATCAAGCAGGTGGCGACCGCGATCCCGGCGTTAGCGACTCGGGACCCCACCCGCAGTAGAGCGATCGCGAAGAGCGGAAACAGCAGGTACGCGAACCATTCCGAGCTCACCGACCACGACGGCAGATTCCAGCCGATGCTGTCGGGAATCCCCCACCCGTTGAGCAGGGTCAGACTGTAGCCGAGACGCACGAGCGAGAACGTGTCGTTCCTGGGCACATATCCCAGCAGCGTGACGCCCACCAGCAGCATCGGGACGAGAACCAGGGTCGCCACGGCGTGGGCCGGGTAGATGCGGGCCAGCCGCAGGGCGAGGAAACGTTTCACTGCGTGCCACGTGACGCGGCTGAAGTCCGAAGCGTGGACGTAGGAAATGATGAACCCGCTCAAGACGAAGAAGAGGTCTACTCCCAGCCATCCGTGACCGATCAACCGGCCCAACGGGCCGAAGGGCAAGCCGTCCAGCGGCGCCGCCGTCCGCCCATGGAGAAAAGCGACCCAGAGGGCCGCCAAACCGCGGACCCCGGTCAGGCCATCGATCTGGCCGAGCTTGCGGTGGCGTGCGGCTCGGTCGGCGATTTGGGTCGGACTTGCGGAGGTCGGCAGCGTGGGCGCCGCAGCTGGAGCCGGTCAGTCAGCGGCCGGGACGGGAACCGGCTTCCGGCCGAACGCTGTGTACTTGAGACTCCCGAATCGGTCGCCGAGCCGCGCGGCGATGGGGTAGAGCCCCAGACTGATGAGGGGGGCAGCAGGGCGTTGAGTTGGAATCACGATGGGCATGGCAGAGGTCTGCAATCGAGAACTGGCGGCAAGCGTAACCGCTTGATGCGCCAACGGCGCGATCCAATCATAACTGGGTCCGACCCGATGCCGGAGCGAGCAGCGCGGCCACCTCGGCCAGGCTCGCTCGGTCCAGCAGACCATGGGTGGGGAGCGTAAACAGTTGCTCCGCGAGAGTCCGCGCCCCTGGAGTGGGCTCGGCCGGATCGAGACGACGGGCCCCGAACCCGCCGAGATCGGTCAGCGGCGTCGGATATCCCGGCCAGACACCGAGCGCGCGCGCAGAGCTGGTCCGGAATCGGGCCAGAGCCGACCGGTCCACGACCACCGGCAGGCGAAGAAACCCGGGCTCGCACGCCGCGGGCGGGCGCGGCGCCGACACCGGCGCACCGGCCGCCATCCGGTCGAGCAGCCAACCTGCGTTCTTGCGACGCCGTTCCGCCTCG
>Ga0137407_10000693_pt1 | contig 22235 bp, 15 predicted proteins | sample CZOMad2_2_16fung_FD_108410 | JGI IMG/M metagenome (GOLD analysis project Ga0137407, IMG submission 108410) | Vadose zone soil fungal communities from Angelo Coast Range Reserve, California, USA - CZOMad2_2_16fungal (Illumina Assembly) | ecosystem: Environmental > Terrestrial > Soil > Vadose... | reverse complement strand
TGTGTGTTCGACTGGCACACAGTGCGATGTCGGCCCCGCTGGGCGTGGTTCCCTGCTGCGCCATGCCGCGCCAATTGTTATGGAGAACGATTACCAGAGGGCCCGGGAAGCCCGGCAACCCACCAAAGCCGAAACTGTAACCCACGTGAATCAGGCCGAGCGGATGGTCCAGATCCGCCCCGTTCGTGTAGAGCGTTCGCCCGTAGGGCGCCCCGACCGTGTCCACATAGACCGCGTCCGCTTCGAGTTGGATCGCGCTCGTCTGGTCTCCGCCCGGGCCGCGGATCTCGGCCAACACAGCGTCCCCGTCCCAGATCGTCCGCTCGATATAGCTGTTGCGCTGAACCGCCCCGCACCATGCGTTGTTCGGGCCGCAGTTGCCCATCGTCGAGTCGCGGCGGGCCCGCACTAACACGCGCCGCCCGAGTGCGTCGTAGCGGTACTCCTCCCACACGCCGGCGTCGTTGAAATGTTGCTGGCCGAAGGTAACCCGCTCGACGACCCGCGGCTTCTGATCCGCGCCGAAGTAGGTGTAGGTAAGATCCTGATTCCCGCTGGTCGAGGGACGGCGGTTGTCCTGCCAGTAGCGGTTGCCCGCCGGATCGTAACGGCTGAAGCTCGTGTCGGCGCGGTACTTGACCGATGTGGCCTTGCCGGCGATCAACGTCAACCGCCCCACACCCGGCTGATATGTGTAGAGGTACGTCGGCGGATCGTTGGAGAGCGGATACTCGATTGTCTTGAATTCGTTTCCGAGCCCGTCGGTCAGCTTGTCTTCATCGGTTTCGTCCCCGACCGCTCGGTACCCGCGTAGTAGCGCGCCCAACCCCGAATACCAGTTATAGAAGGCAGCCCCGCCCGTTGCGCGAACCTGCTGAATCCTGCCCCGAGCGTCATAGGAAAGCGTGTCGTCGAACAACGGCACCGCGCCGTTCCGCATCTCAAGGCGGCGGGACAGGCGTCCGTCAGGATCATAGTAATGCTTCCGGAAGATTTGACCGGGCATGGCGAGGCTGTCCAGCCGACCATCCAGGTCGTATGCATGCTGAAACGCGTTCCCCTCGATGTCGCGAAGGGTTGCGAGCTGGCCTGCAACGTCATACGCGTACGCCGCCGAGTCGCGCACGACGCCGGTGTCGACCGGCGCGATCGCACCCGGGTATTTGAGCCAAATGCGACGGGCATTCAGATCGTAGCCATAGCTCAACCCATACACGTGAGTTGTGGTGTCCCCCTGTGCAGTGAACTGCCCGTACGCCGCGATTCGCAGCGTGTCGGTAGCCAGCGTGCCGTTCCGGTTATAGCGCCGGCTGATCCGCGCCCACCGGTTGTTCGCTCGACGCGTGTTCCCCGCTGAGTCGTACGCGAAGGTCGCCGTGTCGGCGGGTACGGTCATGCCCCCGCCCGGGCCGAAGTGGTACATGGGGAAGCGTCCGGGACAGGGGTTAAAACCGCCGGGCAGGCACGTGATGCTGTCGGAGTAAACCGTGGACGGTACGATCCGCTGGGTGAGACGATTGACGGCGTCGTAGGCCATCGGAATCACATGGCCGCGGCGCGTCACCAATGCCACAGCGTTCCCCGCGGGATCGTACGCCGTGCTATCGACTCGATCATCCGGAGCGACCTCGGCGACCTTCCGATTGGCAAAGTCGTAGCGCCACTTGGTCGTGATCCACCCGAGATGATTCGTGTCGGGATCGGTCCGGCGCGCCAACGTGTCGAGATTGCCCTGGAAGTCGTAGTGCTTGCGCACGGTGACGGTTTGGGCCGGTAGGCTGACGGCGAACGGCGCGACGCCTTGCGCGGGCGCAGTCACGCCCGGTCCCGAGTCAACGGTCAAGGTGTCGTGACCCATCAGGTCGTACTGCACCCGTTTGGTCTGAAAGACGGTCTGCACCGAATCGATCGGCGACGTCACCAACGTGTCGCGGCCTAGGCTGTCGCGATACGACGTGGTGACGAACCCGAGCGGTGTCTTGGTTCCGAGGACATTAGCGAGTGTGTCGTAGAACACCGAATCCCGCGTCCCCAGGGCGAGCTGGGTTGGAGTCTGCACCGCGCTGAGCAAGCTGGACGAATTCCCCGTCGTGTAGTACGAAAAGTTGATGCGACTTGCTCCGCCCCGAGCGTCCTGCTGCCACAGCCGGTTGCCGTTTGCTGAAGAGTAAGACGTCACGGTGCTGTCCCCCTCAGGGGGAGCCGCGATTGAATCGAAGTCCCACGTCCGGTTCCAGACGTACCGAGTCGTCGCATAACGGCCGTTCTGGAAAGTGCTCGAGTCTGTGATCGCAGTGACGTTGCCGTGATCGTCGTACACGGCGCCCGTGATCCGCCCGTTGGGATCGACGGTCTTCGTAACCAGCGCCGGCCAAGCCACATCCGCCCGGATGAGCAGCGTGGTGTCGCCCAGAGCGTCGCGAATGCGACGCGGCTGGCCGTAGCGATCGAGCCAGAAGCTCGTCGTATCGTGCACGTCGGTGCGTGGGCCATCCACCGAGGCGTAGGCGACCGATGTGTCGACACCGTAAGAACGGCCCAGGCTCTCCAACGGCCGGAAGCGGCTCACGATCGCGTTGCCTCCACCCAGGTCCAGGCTGTCCTTCACGATCTTCTTCGTCGCGTCGTAGGCAAAGTACGTCGTGTGCAGGCGTCGGTCGGTGCGCGAAACAATCCGGTTCGTGTCGCCAGTCGTGTATCCGAAGGCGACGCTGCTGTTGTCCGGATCGCGGATCGTTGTGACTCGCCCTCCGCTGATGGTCAGCTTGGTAACCCGACGCGCCGTGTCCGCCTTGGGCGCCACCACGGAATCGAGCCGCCCGGCGGTGTACCAGAAGCGGTAGGTCTTCGCAGGCGCCGACGGCGGGATCGTGATGCTGAGCAGTGTGTCGCCGGCGGCCGTGTAGGTGAAGGTCGTCTGCTGGCCCAGCCGATTGATCGTCGTGACATGCCGCCCTGCGAGGTCAAACCGCACGCGCAGACCATGTGGCAGATAGCGCCAGTAGCCGCTGCCGTCCTTGGTGATGCTGTCGGGGCGGTCGAGCTTCGGGCCCTGCCACAAGTTCGGCGTGCCCGATTGTAAGTATTGCCGCGCACTCCCGTCGCCACCGGCCCAGAGAATGGTGGTATCAGGGAGGAAGTACAGATGTTCAAGCCCGGCGAGCCACCACCCCGCGCCGAACGGGCTGTCCTTGCGGTTGACGACAGCGAGACTACCGCTCGCCGCAGAGTCCGTCGTTGGTCCCGATGAATACCAGTTGACGACGTCGACGGTGTACGTGTAGACCCCGGTTGCGAGACCGAGGCTGTCGAAATCGAGCACGATGCGACTCGGGCGTCCGGCGGACCACCCAGCGCCCGACCACCTACCACGGGCCACTTGGGCACTCCCGAGCCGCAGGGTAGCCACGACGCTGTCGGGATTAGCGCCACCTGTTGCCAACGTGACGTTGGCCGCCACCACTGGATGCGGGTGTGCCGCAGCGCCGTTGTAGATGAGTGTCGGGATCCGCGCCTTACTCTGGGTCCGTGTGGCGGGGAGCGCATGAACTAGGCGCAGATCGCCGCACTCGCTCGCAGCCCCTGGGGCAAGCGCGAAGGTCAAACAGAGGCGCCGTTCCAGCGTCGTTCCAGGATTGACGGAGTCCACCCGTACGCTCGCCGGCTGTGGGGAGCCGGCAACGACAGAAATGATGAGACTCCCGTTGTCGTTCCCCCGCGAACCCGTGGCGGTTAGGGTCAGCGATCCCGCGCCTGCAGCACCGAGTGAATAGAACGCGGTGTCGACCGTGTCCTTACCGGTGGCGAGCGTTACGCTGCCGAGGCTGATCCGGGTACAGGTGACGTTAGTCGAGCTGGTGCAGGTCAACGCATACGTGTCTGTTGCAGTGTCCCTGTTGGCCACGGTGAAAATGGCGTAGTACCCGCCCGTCTGGCTCGAATGCGGTAGGGTAGCGGCGCTGTCGGGAGTCACTGCCACGGGGCGCGCGGCGACAGGGACGGAGTAGCTCCCTTGATCGCTGGCGTTCGCGCTCGTGGCAGTGACTGTGAGCGTGCCTGTTCCAGCGGGGCCGGTGTTGTATTGTGCTGTCACCAGCTGAGAAGCGTTCGAAGCAAGGTTCGTGATGCTCGGGGTCGTTCCTGTGCAGGTCACGCTAGACCCGGTACACGTGATCGTGTAGCTGTCTGTATTGGCGCCGGTGTTCGTGACCCTGAAGGTGTCGGTGTACCCCGTCGTGTTGGCTGAGCGCTGTACGCCCGTAGCGCCATCGGGCGTGACACTGACCTGGTAGGCCGGCGCCACGACGACCGAATACGTTTGGATCCCTTGCTCGTGGCCCAGGTTTCCGGTGACCGTCAGTGTAACAGTTCCAGACCCCGCTGCCGTGACGCTGTAAGTGATCGTAGCAGTGATGCTCTCTCCGTGACTGAGTCCGGCGCTCGTGGGGCTGACGCTCAAGCCTGTAATGTTTCCGGTCGCGGACGCCGTGAGCCTGAAGCCATCGTCGCAATTGCCAGTGTTGGTGACCGTGAATGCTGCCGTGTGACCGCCCGTATTTGGAGGCCAGGTCACAGGCGAAACCCCTTGGCGCGTGACGGCGACGCTGTAGTCCGGTGGCACTGGCGTCACGCTCGGTTCGAGCACATCGGGCTCAGCCCCGCTGATGGCCCGTTCCGGCGGCACGCGCCACCGCTCGGGTAACGAAGCCGGGCAAACGGCGCCGGTCATGAAGCGTGGGTCCACGCCGGTAACCCGCGCCTCGCGCGAGGGGCCGGCGGCGAAAACGAACGCCGTGAGAAGCAGCCCGCTGACGGACCAGGGATGACGCAGAACCACACGAGCCTCGACGGATCGGGTCGGCCGAGGCTAAGGCACGCGGTATGCCGGAGCTGTCAGAGGATTCCAGCCTGAAAAATCAACGACTTAGCGAGAGTGGAAGGGCGGCAGAGTACAGTAGTTCACGAAAGTTCAGTGAACTGTGGTGAACGAGTGAACTTTGGTTTGGCCCGCATTGAGATGCCGAGCGCCTTGAGTCGCTTGAAAAACGTGGTACGACCGATCTGCAGGGCTGTTGCCGCCCGGTCGACGTCCCAGTCGGTTCGGTCAAGGACGGCGAGCAGGTCATCCCGAGTCGGGAACGAGCTGAGGACTTGTCCCCCTCCACCTGAGGTTGAGGGCCCCGGCCCGCCGAGGGCGATCGCCTCCGCCACAGCCTGCGGTGGTACCGTGCCGTCCTCCACCAGCTCCCCAGCGCGCTCGATCGCCATCCGAAGCTCACGCACGTTGCCGGGCCAGGCATAGTTGAGGAGTATGGTCTCCACCCCGCCCTCAAGGCGACGACCTTGCAGATTCGCAAAATGCTCAGCGAGGGGGACAATGTCTTCCCGCCGCGCTGCGAGTGGTGGCAGCTCGATTACGACACCTGCCACCCGCTGAAACAAGTCGCGCCGGAATCGACCCGCATCGAGTGCGGTCCAGATGTCGTCCTGGACCGCGCAGATCACCCGCAAGTCCACCCGGCGCTTGGCGGGAGCGCCAAGCGGCTGCATTTCCCCCGACTCCAGAACTCGCAGTAACTTCCCCTGCGATTCCAGGACAAGGCTAGCCAGCTCGTCGAGAAACAGCGTCCCGCCGTCAGAGCGCTCCACGTGCCCCACACTCGACTCCACGGCACCCGTGAATGCACCGCGCCGATGCCCGAAGAGAAGACTCTCGACCATGTCGCGCGGGAGCGCGCAGCAGTTGACGTCCACCAGCGGCCCCGGCCGGCCGCTGCGCTCGTGGATGTGCTCCGCGAACAGCTCCTTCCCCGTTCCGGTCGCCCCGACGAGGAGGACCGGCAGGCGTGTCCGGGCATAGCGTTCCGCGATTACGAGCGCTCGGCGGATGGCCGGCGAGGCCCCGACGATCATTTCCCCAACCCCTGCGGCAACCGCGGAGCCGTGACACTATCCGCGTCGGCGTCGGTCTTGAGAATCCGCGGCGTCAGGAACAGGTATAGCTCCGTCTCGGTCTTGCGCCGATCCGCGCTCCCGAACAACACGCCGATGATCGGTATCCCTGAGAGGATCGGTATGCCCGACTGGGTCCGCTCGCGCTGCTGGTCGCGCAGGCCGCCGAGTACGATCGTCTGGCCGTCCTTTACGAGCACCTGCGTGCGAGCCTCACGTGTCGAGATCACGGGCGCGTCGAACTGTACTTCGTTGGTCGCGGCGTTCACCTCTTGCTGCACCATCAGCGAGACATAGCCATCCTGGTTGATCGTGGGACGAATGGTGAGGCGCGTGCCCACATCGCGGTATTGTACCACCTGGTCCCGGGTCGGCGTGTCAGTCGGGAGCGACCGACTGACCTGGACAAACGGGCGCTGCGAGCCCACGAGCAGGCGGGCTTCCGTGTTGTTCGATGCGAGCAGCACGGGGCGAGAGACGATTTGGACGTCACCCTTGCTCGCCGCCGCGCGCAGCGTGGCATCGATCTCGGCGTGGCCGAGGTTCATCAGGTGAATCACCACGTCGCCGAGGCCTCCGCCCGTGCTCGTCGCGTCCACGGTGCCGTTCCCCTTATCGAGCGACTGCGGCGGGAGAAATAGATCGGACCCGAACGAGAAGCTGCGGTCGTGGCGCGCCTCGACGATCATCACCTCGATGAGCACCTGGAGCGGCCGGATGTCGAGCTGGTCGACGCCCTGCCTTAGGAGGTCATAGTCTTGCTGCGACGCGCGAATCAAGAGCGAGTTCGTCAGCTCGTCCGGCACGATGGTGACGGGACCCGAGAGCGTTGCCGGTTTGGCGGTCGCGGCGGGTGCTGCCGCTCCCGCAGCGGGCGGCGGCGCTGCGCCGCTCGGCGCGACTACGTTCCGTCGCAGCTCATCGGAGAGCGTGCCCGTGGACAGCCCCGCCCGACCCGAGAACTCGCCTCCGGCGCCAAACAGCAGGTTGACCGTCGCGGCGACATCCGACGCGCGAGCGTGCTTGAGACGGATGACAAACAGCTGGACGGCGGCAACGCCACCCTGCCCAGCCACTCCCGGCGGCAACCCAGCCCCGCCCACTCCCCCGCCGGGCGGCAACGGGCGGGAGGGACCGATCCGGAAGAAACTCGAGTCCTCGGTGAACTCGAGATTCTGAGACTCAACGAGGCCCTTCAGCAATTGGCGTACGGCCGTGCGCGCCACCGGTGCGGGAGTCTCGAGCGACACGCGCACGGGTTGGATGGCTCCGACGAGAACCGGCTTCGGCAGGTAGCGACCCAGCGCCTGAATTACGCCACGGATGTCAGCATCGACGAACCGGACGGAGACGCTGTCATTGGCGGTGCGGACACTGCTGGTGTCTTGTCCGGCAAGCGGAGCGCTGAGCACCAACAGGGCGGTCACCTCCACCAACCTCCACCAACCTCCACCAACCTCCCCAACCTTCATCTCCATGGCTCCCTCACCGTCAGCGTCCACGTCGTGTCGAGCCCAGTGATCACCACGCGGTCCGGCTTGATCGCCTTCACTCGCAGTCCAGCTATGGTCTCGCCATGCCGCACCGGACGCGGTCCATCCACCCCCGGCAGCCCTTCCACGAGCGCCGTGGGGTCCCGTCCATTGTCCCAGACGATGCCGACGAGGGCGAGCACGGGCTTCGGGGCAGGCGGAGTCGCCGGCTGCGCCAGGCGCAGCGGGTCGTAGACGACGTTGCTCGGACGCCGCGTCACGCGGAACGGATCGCGCGCGACGAGCACAGCAGCCAGCGAGTCGGGTTTAACAAGGGGCGGTGGACTGAACACCGCCGCGGCTGCGTCCGCCCTCGGCGGGACGACGACGCGAACGAGCGGCCACCCCGCGAGACGCATGCCTAGCGTCAGACCAAGAGTGGCCGTCGCGAGGCATGCGGCGTTGATCCAGTGCGCGTTCATCGTGTCGCCTCCCGCATCCCGCCTCCCGCGTTCCGGTCTTCGAGGTACCACCCCGCCACCGCCACCTCGACCCGCAGCACCTCCGGGTTCTTGTCGGCGGAGCCCGCGTCCACCGCCGTGACCCGTAGCTCTCGCACCGCCAGGGCGGCCTTCCCGAACGTGAGGGCCTGAAGCACCCCCACGAGTCCCCGGATGTCGCACTCGAACGCCGCCCGCAGTCCGACGCGGTGCAGCCGACCGGCGATGGCCGAGTCGGTCTGTGGGTCCACCCGCTCGAGCTTGCCCTGGTTTCTGGACACCGCGAGGTTCACCCGACCCGACAGGTCGGCCACCGCCTCGGCGACGGAGTTCCCGCTCAGGATCTTGGGCGCCAGCCCGACCAGCGCGTGGCCCAGCTGCACGGCCGAATCGCGCAGCCCGCTCGCCTCGGCCAAGTCGGCGCGGGCGCGTGCGAGCAGGGATGCCCGCTGTCGCAGCCCCGCCTCCGCGGCGAGCGCTGAGCGCACTGTCCAGGGCAGAACCCGGAGGAGCAGGAACGCGACGGCGACGATGAGGCCGCCGACTACGAGGGCGCGACGATCCCGGGCGGTCATGAGAGGCGCCCACCCTTAGACGCGCGGCTGAAGCCGCGGCTCGGCACCTGCCCGTGAACGGGCAACACCCGCGCGGCCTCGGCCGCGCACGGGGAGCCGAAAACAGTATTCTGCTGGGCTATCATGACCCGTCCCGTGCCCGTCCACCGTCCCGCCCAAACAGTATCGTAAATCGCTCCCACTCCCTTCCCGCGATCGGCGCCCGCACCACGGGGCCGCTGAGTCGAAGCCCCGCGAGGCTGCCGAGCCGATCGAGTCGCGCCACGACATCGGTCGCATGGCGGGCAGCTCCAATTAGCACGCCGCTTCCATCCGGGGTCCACGTGAAGCTCGTCAGCACGCTCGAGTCGGGGAGCGCCCCGGTAACGGCGGCGATCAGGCCGAGACTCCGCCCCCGCTCTCGCTCGGCCGCAGCAATGGCGTTGAGGGTTGTTTCCGCATCCCGCAGCTCGCGACGTGCCGCGAGCACCGCGGCGAGTGGCTGCGCGAGCGCGGCCAGCTCACGGTCCACTGCGCGGCGCTCCCAAATGAGGCGACCGACGAACAGGGCCCCAGCCGCAAGCCACAAGCCGCAAGCCGCCACGGCGAGCTGTCGGGTCCGGCGGCGGGCTGCGCGCTCGCGACTCTCTCGTTCGGAATTCGGGAGGAGCGTGAGTGGCGCTCCATCGCCCGTCGGCGTGATTGTCTCGAGCCACAGTCCGGCCGCGCGCGCGCCAGCCGCGATCGCCTCCACGAGCGGTTCTTCCACCGCTGCCGCGTGGGCCACCCGCGTCGCTCCCTTACCGACCCACGCCGCGTCCGTGACGAGCGGTTGTCCGTTCTTGCGGAAGAACCGCCCGGCCTGCTGGGCGACCAGGGCGGCTAGGTGCTGCGGCTTGACGGGTGGCAACGCGCTCAAGGTGCGGAGCTGCACCGGTGGACGGTCGAGGGAGACCACCAGACGGCGGCATGCCCGGGGCGGCTCTGCCGCGAGCCGGGCAATCGCGTCGGCCAGCTCGCCTAGTTCGGCGTAGAACGCTTCACCAACCCAGGTGACCGACCCGTGCTCGACCGCCTCGGCGTGCAGCGACGAGCGGCCGATGCGCAAACGAAGCGTCGGGACACGCGATGGCAACTTCATGGTATCGCGCCCCGCGAGTCGTGGCTGAAGCTGCGGCTCGGCCCTGCCCGTAAACGGGCGGGTTGAGCATGCCGCTTCAGCGGCACATGCCGAGTCGCGAGTTCACTCGCGGCCCCTCGAGTGGCGCTCGCGTTTCTCATCACTCCGTTTCCCTCCTGATCACAGCGAGCCTTCCCGCGACCGGGACTGTCGTGAGTGTCACTCGGGCCGTGATTGGCGTCCCACGCACCCCTCCCGTCACCACGCCCACGAGCTGCGGCGGCGCGAACACCGCGGCCCGCACGAACTCCGGGTAGCTCGCCAGCAGCGTCGCGCGGGCGGTTGGCGACAGGAGCCCGGCCAACGCGTCCGCGTTGGCGAGCATGGCGCTACCGCGGTGCATCAGCAGCACACTCACCGTCTCCTCGGTGATTCCGGGGAGCGCCGCCAGAACTTCCCGCGCTGCTGCGTTCACGTTGATCGCGCCCGTGCCTCGTGTGGTAAGGAAAGGAGTCAGCTCCGCCACGAGGGAGTCCGTGAACCCGCGCACGTAGCGCAGCTCCCATACGTCGGCGAACGGCCCGTTGCGATTCCCGGACGACTCGTCCCCGAATGGCCGAGGCACGGCGTCCGGGTCGCGCCAGTCGAGCAGCGCATCGACGAGCGAGTCTACAAGGGCTGCGCGATGAACGACCGCGTGGAAAACGGTGACGAGCGCCGGGCGGTCAGCAAGATTCAGGTTCAGCTTGACCGATGGATCATCGAGCGTCGCGCTGCACCAGGTGCCCCGCCCGAGGTCCACGGAGTCGAGGTCGCGAACGGACGGGTCCTGCGCGTAGCGAGCCTCGAGGATCTCTGCGCATGCCTCGCGCGCCCATCCCGCCCGGGCGAGGAGGACTCGATTGCGAGTCGTAGCGCTCCCCAGCCGTGCCCCAGCGAGCGCGGCGGCGGTGAGCACCGTGACCGCCGTGAGAGTCCAGAGGACCGCGAGAAGCGCGAAGCCCTCCCGTGTGTCCTTGCCCCGGATCATCCGCGCTCCTTGATGAGGAACAGCATGGTGTCGGTGACGACTCCTGCCCCTTCCCCCTTCCCCGGCCAGCTCACCCGTAGTCTCACCGCCACCGGCGCACTAACCGGGCTCACCCATTCCCTTACCCATCGGGAGTCCGCCCCCGGCTCGAGCAGATAGTCGAACTGCACCTCGGTCACGCTGTCGACGAGGGCGATGGCCGTTCCCGACTCTACGATGGCCCGTACGCGCCCTTGCTCCGCACCGAGAGCTACCTGTCGCCGCTCGAACCAGCCGTCGGGCGTAAGCAGCCAAGCGGTAAACCCTGCGTGGTCGGGACGGCCCTCGAAGCCGCTCGCGCCCTCGGTGCCCACGTCGAGGGAGAGGAACGTCGCGTCGAGCCAGCGGCGGGCGTTCGCGGAGCGATCGAGCGCGGTGCGCGCCACCGTGAGCGTCCGACCGCGGTCGACGACGGCTCCGAAGAGTTCGTGTGCGAGCAGGACGACCACGGCGCCGATCGTGAGGGCGACGAGAATTTCAATGAGTGTGAAGCCCCTTTGATCCAGCCGACGGTCACGGAGCATTCCTGGGCTCCCTTCGATACACGACCGTCACGAGATCCTCCACCTGCGGAGAGCTCGCCTGCGTTAGCGCGATTCGATACAGCGTCTGCTCGGGCCGCTGGATGTCCACGATCAGCTCACCGATCCGGTGTCGCCCCAACCGCCGATTGAGCTCATCTCGCTTCAAGAGCGTGAGCGCCGTGAGCACTCGCTCTTCGGCGGCTAGGATTCGCTCGCGCTCCCGCGCGTCCCGCTCGGCGCGGAGGCCACCGGTCACCAGATCAAGAAGCGCGAGCCCCGCTCCGGACAGGATCGCGACGGCCACGAGGACCTCGAGGAGCGCAATGCCGCGATCACTTCGGAGCATCGACGGGAGCTCCCGTAAGGGGATCGGCGCCCCGGCCGATGGCGCGGCCATCGGGGAGAAAGAGAGGTGCTACGTGCTGGGTGCCAGTTGTCACGGCCCTGACCGGTCGACCGTTGTGGATGGCCTCGGTCCGCGCCTGCCGGAGTGCCGCGGCCCATGCCGATTCCCGGGGCGCCCGCAGACTCGAGAACGCGAGCCCGGTCACCCCGAATACCAGCCCGATGATCGCCACCACGACGATCAGCTCCACGAGGGTGACTCCTCTGTTCCGCGCTCCGAGTTCCGCGTTCCGCATTGGCTAGGGCCGAATCGAGTAGACCGCCTGCAGCAACGCCGCCGCCACGAACGCCACCAACCCGCCGAACGCCACGATGAGGGCCGGCTCGACCAGCGTGACGAGCGCCTTGAGCCCGCGTTCCGCCTCCTGCGCCGCGAGATCGCCCGCTCGACGGGCCATGTCCGCCAGCCGCCCACTCGACTCTCCTACCTGCACGAGCTGCAGCGCGCCCGGCGCGAGCGCGCCTTCCCGCTCGAGGGACGCGCTGAGCGGCGCGCCCTGCGTCACTCGCTCCCGCGCGCGCTTGAGCCGCGCGGCTACCGCCAGGTCGCCAGCCGCCTCTCCGGCTGCATCAAGCGCGGCGAGCAGCGGCATCCCGGCAGAGAGCATCCCGCCGAGCGCCCGCGCGATGCGCGAGGTGGCGAGCGCGAGCCGCACCCGTCCCACGTGCGGCGCCGCGAGCAACGCTTCCTCAATGCGCCGCCGACTCGTCGAGCGGCGCGTGGCCTCGACGGCGAGCGCGACAAGTCCTGCCAGTGCGGGGATTAACAAGAACCAGTAGTGAGAGAGGAGGCTCGACCCGACGAGCAGTACTCGGGTCGCCGGCGGCAAGTCCTGCGCCAGGTCGTCGAGCAGCTCGGCGAAGCGTGGCACAATCACCGTCCCGATCACGAAGACCGACGTGACGCCGACCACCGCCAGCAGCAGCGGATAAGCGAGCGCTTGGCGCACCCGCGCCACGAGCTCCGCCTCCTGCTCGAGGTGGGTCGCCACTTGCTCCAGGGCGAGTGGCAGCTGGCTTCCCCGCTCACCTGCGCGCACCATGCCCAGCACGATCCCGGGCACCACGCCGCGCGCCGCGCCCAGCGCCTGGGCGAAGCCCTCCCCCTCGTGCAGGCGGGTGCGCGCATCGGCGAGCGTTTCGCGCAACACTCCTCGCGCGAGCGGTTCGCTCGACGCCACTGCTCGCTCGAGCGGCACACCCGCCGAGACAAGAGCCGCGATGCTTCGGAACACGATCGCGAGATCGCGTCGGCTCGCCGAGCGACGAGCCTCACCATTTTCCGTCGGTGCAATCGAGAGCGGGAATAGGCCACGATCCGAGATGACGACGCCCGCCTGCCCCGCCGAACCGGCGTCGATCACGCCGTTCACGATGGCGCCGTCCGCCCGGGCCGCGCGATAACGGAACGCGGTCATCGGTGCGTGCTCTCCCACGACGTGATGTCCGTGTCCTCGTTCGTTCCCCCCGGCTGCCCATCGCGACCATAGGTGAGCAGGTCGTAGCCCTGGGGGTTGACGTCGCCCGGGCTCTTATAGATGTAGGGGCGCCCCCAGGGGTCGACCGGCACCGTCTTCTTGATGTAGGGGCCACGCCAGTTCCGGGCTTCGGGCTCCCCGGTCGGGCGCGTGCGGAGCGCTTCCAGGCCCTGCCCCGTGGACGGGTAGTAGTCGTTGTCCAGGCGATAGGCCTCGAGGCCAAGCCCGAACAGCTCGATCTGAGCGCGCGCGGCCGACAGCTTCGCGTCCCCCACGTGGCTGAACACCATCGGCGCAACGAGCCCCGCGAGAATCGCGATAACCGTGATCACGACGAGAAGCTCGATGAGGGTGAAGCCGGACTCAAACCTCCGCGACACGCAGCACCTCCTCGACCGTCGTTATCCCTGCTTGCACTTTCCGCCATCCATCTTGCCGCAGTGTCGTCATCCCCTCCGCGTGGGCGATCCCGCGTAGCGCGCCCACGTTCGGACTCTTCAGGAGTACTTGTTTGATCTCGTCCGTGACGATCAGCAGCTCGAACAGGCCGGTGCGGCCGCGATATCCTGTTTGGCGACACGCAGCACAGCCGCGCCCGCGCTCGAGCGCCACGTGTCCCACGGGCTGTTGGGCGAGCAGCGCCACCGCGCCGGGATCGGGCTTGTAGCGCTCGCGGCACTCGGGGCAGATCTTCCGGACCAGGCGTTGGGCGAGCACGCCCTCGAGCGTCGCGGCGGTCAGGTAGGGTTCGACTTTCAGGTCCACGAGTCGCGTCATCGCGCTCGGGGCATCGTTGGTGTGCAGTGTCGAGAAGACCAGATGCCCCGTTAGCGCTGCCTGCACTGCGATCGCAGCCGTCTCGCCATCACGCATTTCCCCTATCATCAAGACGTCCGGGTCCTGCCGGAGGATGCTCCGCAGCGAGCCCGCGAACGTCATCCCGGCTTTTACGTTCACCGGGACCTGGGTCACGCCTTCCAGGTGGTATTCGACGGGATCCTCGACCGTGACGATCTTCTCGGCGGTCCGATTCCGCAGGGCGAGGGCGGCATAGAGCGTGGTCGTTTTGCCGCTGCCGGTAGGTCCAGTCGCAAGCAAGATCCCGTGCGGCTTCTCGGCGAGCCCCCGGAACGTGTCGAGGGTCTCCGGAGCCATGCCCAGCTCGTCCAGACCCACCGGCCTCCCCCCACGGTCGAGCAGCCGCAGCACGACCGACTCACCGTACAGCGTGGGCACGGTCGAGACCCGCAGATCCAGCTCGCGCTCTTCGAGCCGCACCCGGATGCGCCCGTCCTGCGGCGCCCGTCGCTCGGCGATGTCCAGCTCGGCGAGCAGCTTGATGCGCGAAACGACGGCCGCCTGGAGGCCCTTCGGTGGACTGGGCAGCTCGGTGAGCACGCCGTCCACCCGGAACCGCGCCGAGAGCCCGTCTCGCCTCGATTCAAGATGGATATCGGACGCCCGCGCGTCGTGGGCCTCGCGGATCAGCAGGTTGACGAACCGGATGACGGGCGGCTGGTTGGCGAGGTCGCGCGCGTCGGCGAGCTGGTCGTCGGCGGTGTCAGCGGAATGTCCCAGCTCGGCGTCCAGATCCTTGATCAACTCGACGACGGATTCCGATGCTGCGAAGGTGCGCCGGATGCTCTCGAGCAAAGCGTCCTGGGAGACGGAGACCAGCTCGAGCGGCATGCCGTACGAAAGCTCCAAGTCCTCGAGCACCTCGCGCGCGGCTTCCCCGGCGACCGCGACTCGCAGCCGGTCGCCCGCGACCTCAAGGGGCAGGATGCGGTTGTACTCGAGGTATTCGGCCTCGAAGGCTTCGGGGATGGGGAGTTTCGGGAGGAGCGGAGGAGGCAACCGGCCGACCATGGTTGGCGTCATCAAGTAGCACATGCAGGAGCCGTACCACACGCACTGCGCGGTAAGCGGCTAAGCGCGCGCTATGAGGAGGGTTGCGGTCTTTGTTGTGACGGGCGCTCTCTGCTGCGTACCCCGCCGTGTAAAGTTGGCCGCCTGAAGCCTCACGAACTTGACACTGAGCGGAATCCCAAACCTGCGCTTCTAGCGACGGTGAAGTCGAGGATTGAGAGGGCGAGTCAGCACCCCATCAGATGACTGGCCAGCCGGCGACTCATGATGAAGACGTGATGAATGGTCGCCTCGGGCGGAATGTTTGAAAGGTCGACCAGCCCTCCTTCGAACTTGACAGCGGCTTAATCACTGGGACTCTTGTTCTCCAGCGAGGGCCGTGGTGTATCCTCAGAATCGGACGGGTCCGAATCCTTATGCCATGCAACAATCTGACGCCACACGACAACGAATGCAGTCGCAGCTCCAACGGCGGTAAGCACGGGGAAGCGTGTTCCATTGCGTATTGCTTGAAGAACGCTGTGAATGGTCGTAGCAACGAACCAGGCAGTAACTACGACCAAAAACCCCACTGCAAAGCGTCGTCTGAACGAGCCGCGCGAAGGCAGCGGTTTCATGGAGGTTCCTTGAGCTCCTGCGTATCCCCCTCACTCAGCCGGCGGATCCCTCCATGAGCTGGGCCGCCCAAAGGCTGTGACCATGGGCCTACGACTTCGTGCACGCATCACGCTGCCCCCTTCGAAAGGTGCCACGCCGTATCGGACAAAGCAGGGCCGCGACCCATAGATCGTACCATCTCATCGGTGGCGTATCAAGCCTCGAGCGGCATCTCAAGCTTCTCCCCGATATTCCGACGGGCGAGGACGAGTGACACTACACACCCTACCACGTCAACAACAGGCTTCCACGTTACGTCCGGGCAATTAACAGTGATCACAAAGTCATCGCCAGGATTCCCCTCTTGCGTGAACGACGGCCACGAGCGCCCATCTCAGTTTAGCCAGGGGACTGGCAAGATCCCCTACTGCCCGTCAGGGGTTCGGGACGCTATAACGGCCAGCTAAGTAAACAGCGCACCCGAGCAAGACATGTGGTTCAGCTGCCCTCCCCGCTATGGTCCAGAATCCGGCAGCAACGCTTCCCCACGTGCAGGCGAAATCGAGGGCTGCCGTGGTGCTAACAGCGGCGTGGTAAGCCCCGTCGTAGCCGGGCGGATTTGGATCAATGGGGCCGGACGGAGCAGGCACCGGAGGGACGCGGAAGATCCCGCTACAGTTCGGGCCATTCGCATCCCAACCGCCTCCATGGATGTCGCAGGGCGTCCCATTCGCCGATCCCTGCCAGGGCGACGCCACCCACCCCGACGGTGACTGCCAGATGTACCGTTGCCGGCATCCGCTAGCGTCACAGTACTTGTCGGTCGTGGCCTTCCCGACCATCGCAATGTCGTCCAGCATGCCATTCAGGTCGACCAGTGTGTACATGATCGAGCCCGTGCCTATGACCACGCTCCCGTGCTGCCGAGCTAGGTTCCACTCACGTTGATTCATGCCGTCGGGGTCCGCGTACATGCCGGAGGGGTCACCATTGTTTACGGGGTCGTTCCCACCATACAGGTATGGGTTGATGCCGGCACCCAAGCCCGCTGGGTCCTCAGACACGAACCGCCCCACTCCGGGGTCGTAGTAGCGTGCCCGATTGTAGTAGAGCTGCGTCTCCGCATCATACTCGCGCCCGGCGTACTGCAGGGGGTCCGGGACTGTGATCGTGCTCCCCTGAGCGACGCCGAACGGATCATAGTCGTACCGATTAGCGATCGCTGTGTTCGCACCACTCTTCTTCAACAGCGCGACGATCCTGCCCGGATTGTCCCGCAGGTAGTAGTACGTCGTATCCCCGCGGTCATGCCGCCGCACGCTCTCAGGGTTGTCGGCCCCCGGATAGTAAGTGTACTCCGCCACCCGGTTGCCAAGGCTGTCGAGCTGCATGACCAGCGCGCCCCCATCCCACAGGTACCGGCTCGTCCCAGTCGCAGTGGACCTACGAATGCGCCGTCCGCTGCCGTCGTAGCCGAAGCCGACCCTAGTCAGCGCTCCCGTGCTGTCCCGCGTGCGCACGCTGTCGAGGCGGCCGAGCGCGCTCCAGAAGAGAGAGTCACGACGCAGCACCTGCGTTGTGTCGCTCACTTTCAGCGTCCGCTTCACGATCAGGTTTCCGGCAGCGTCGTAGTCCATCCGGAGGTACCGCCAACGCCGCAAGCGATTCGCGGGATCGAGACCCCCACCCGGCGCCGCCAGATCCTTGCGATTCCCCACTGAGTCGTAAGCGTAGTGCGCCGAATCGACGACGGTAATGTCTTGGACCGCGGAGCTACTGGGGCACGGATCACCCGCCTCCGAGCGCGTGCACGAGCTATCCACCTGCGTGTTGTAGGTATAGAAGTCGTCTTCATACCCAATGAGCTCCGAAGCGGCGTCGTAAGTCAGCACGCGGGTCACGTCCGGCAAGGTGAATCGGCCGTGCTTAAACTGATCCACCCGTCCGAGCGAATCGTAGTGATAGCCCCACCCGAGCGGAGCATTGAGGCTCGTATCGCTCGGCTGCGTCTGGTCGGTGCGATGGGTCCACACGAACCCTTGCGAAAACTGTAGGTTGTTGAGCCCGAGCAGTGTGCGACTAGTCTCGAGCAACTCGGAGTTGTAGGAGATCGCACCCTTCTCACCCGCGAAGTTGGTCAGCGTGTCGAGTTGATCGAAGAAGGTGTAGTGGTAGCCCACCGTGAACACCGTCCCCGCTCCCCACAGCGACGGTGCAGATACGCCAAGCGCTGTCCGGAGGCCCCGAATCGAGTAGGCGGACGAGTCGCGGAAGCATTGCGTGCCCCCGTTCGGGGCCAGGACCCGACAGGTGATCTCGAGCATGAAACGCCCGAGAGAGTCCGCCCTCGATGAATCGACGCTCTCGTGGTTTGCCACCACGGAATACCGCCCCGCCGGGTCGGCGAAGAGGCTGATCGTGTCAGTACCCGTGGCCACCGTCCGCGGTTGGCCGAGCGAATCGTATGTGAACTGAATTGTTTGGCCACGACGGTTGGTCCAGGTCTTCCGACTGCCGTCCACATCGTATTGATAGCGATCAAAGGCGCCTGCGGGATCGGTGGTAGAATCCGCCCAGCCCAAGGCGTTGACCCAGAACTTGTACGTCTGCGCTTTGGCGTCGCGTACCTGGGTTAGATAGAGCGCGTCGTAGGTCTGAGTGGTCGTATCCTGCTGCGGCCCGATCGTGCGGATGACGCGGCCGAGCGAGTCGTACTGCACAGTCGTGAGGTGATGCAGCTGGTCCGTGGTGCCCGTGCGCCGGCCCAACGTATCGTACTGATAGGACACCTTCCCGATCGTGTAGGAGACCGTGTCGATATTCTGGAAGCCCGTGGACTGATAGTGATACGCCACGATGTGCCCGCCAGGATCGGTGTCCGCAACAATGCGCCCGTTCGCGAGGTAGTGATACTTGGCCCATGCGGACGATCCACCTACTCGCGTGCTGTCGAGATGCCCGTTGTGCCACCGATTATGAACCGTATCCACGTCCCCGTAGACCAGCGTGTCCTGATTGTACGTGGTTTCGTAGACATAGTTGATCGTCCGGCCCGTGGTGCTGTCCCATTGTTGCGTCAAGTTGGGCCCGCTCCACGTGAACTTCGTGACGAATCCAGACGGCGATACCGTCCGGAGGACGTGCGAGTTGGAGTCGCGGGTGTACGCCGTCGTCCGACCCAAGGGCTCCTGTACGAGGGTCGGTGCACCGAACCGGTCCAGCGCGTAGCTCGTGGCGTACCCCTTGGCGGTCGTCACGGTCGCGCGCACGATGGCGCCATTCACCGACGGCGCAGGGTTGGCGGCAGTGCCGAACCCCGACGACGGGTCGATCAGGATGGCCCGTTCTAGGGCCGCATAGGGCACAAAAGGTCGCACCGTCTGACCGTTCGCCGTGACCTGCGGCGCGGTGTCCGCCGCAACCTTGCCGGCGAAGTCGTACGCGATGTCCCAAGCCCCGCCGCGTCGGTCCGTCCAATGGGTGAGGTGGTGGCTCGCGTCATATGTCCCTTGGAACGGCAGGCCGCCGGCCCAATCCTTGATACGTGTGAGGTTCCCAGTGGCGTCCACCGTGATCGAGTCGACGCGACCACCGGGGTCCTTGATCCACTTGAGCTTATTGCTCGCATCGTAGCCGAGAGAGTCCGTTTTCCCCGCCGGATCCGTGACCGCGACCAGCAGGTTGGCGCCGTTGTAGCCGAATGTCGTCTGGTTCCCGAATCGATCCTTCACATATGCGGCCCGACCGTCGGAGAAGAATGTGATCGTCGTCCCGTCCGGATATCGCCGGTCGAAGTTAAGGTCGCTCTTACCGTTGAGCGTGGAGAAGTCGCCGCTCGGTGTCGTATACGCGCAAGCGAAGTTGCACGTCGGCACGACCGGGGTGAAGAAGGCAATCGAGCCGTTTCCCTCCGTTATGACGACCGTACCATCACTCTGCAGGGTGAGGCGCTGAAAGCCAGCAATCGACCATCCGGCCCCGAAGGAGCTGGTCCGTTCATTGACGACGAGAAGGCGTATCGGCAGGTCGTTTTCGCGGAAGCTCGCGTCGGCTCGGTAGCTCTTGACGACCAGTGTGTACGCGTACGCCCCCGAAGCGAGCGTGGTGTCCGTGAATTGCGCCGCCAACCGGTTCCACGACGAGTCGCACGCAAACGAACCACCTGTCGAGTCACACCGGAAGAACAGCTCCGTCGAATCGCTCGTGAACGGCACGAAGGCACCGTTCGACTTCTTGAGCATGAGCGACATCTTCACCGGGTGGACCGTCGTCGTGTCCCGTGCGTTGACCTGAATCAGATCCGTTGCTTTCGCCTGCGCACTGCGGTACAGGAGTTGGATGGAATGAGGCACGTCCCAGCTGAAGTAGGGCGGCGTGGCGTACCCCGCGACCGCGTCAAAGCAGCCCGCCACGCACTTGGTCACGTCATGATAACCGCCCTCCTGGGGAGCAAATGAAACGACGGGACCGTTGGTCAGGACGGTCACGCTGTAGGACGCGTTGCGCGACTCGAGTCCACGGGTACCGCGAGCGGTGAGCGTCACATTCCCGGAGCCGGGTATCGTCACGTTGTACGTTACGGTCACGTTCACGCCCATGCCCGGTCCCAGCGATTGGCTCGACGGACTCGCGCTCACGATCGTGATGACACCGCCGCTCGCGGACCCGGTCATTCTGAAGCCGTCGCTGCAGTTTCCAGTGTTGGTGACGCTGAACACTGCGGTGTGACCAGTGGTGTTCATCGGCCACGTGGCCGAGCCAGGGGGCGGCGACACCTGCACGTCGTAGTCCAGATCGATTTTGAGGTCCGGCCCGAGCACATCGGGCTCGGCGCCGGACGGTAACTGCGGGCAGCTGCTTGTCGTCGGCCCCGACCGCGTGCGCGCAGGTGCGGGCGCCGCGCGATAGGACGCGTACGAGACGGCCAGCAGCGTGATGAGGAGCGAGGGGAAAAGAGCGCGAGGAGTGGCCACGTGGCACCCTGCCCGAAGGGGTCACTCTTGAGATGGCAGGGGGTGTGCCCGAGAATCGACGCGCCGACGATACGAGTCAACCCAGCGTTACCGAAGGAGTTACTAGAGAGTCTTGCACCCAGCGATCTCTGCTAGCGATGTCAAGTTGTCAACTTGACCGCGGTAGGTTGACCTGAGCTAGGCGGGCGCGCTGCTGGAGTTGACTCGGCTGCCTTCGCGAAACGATTGTGTACCAGAACCGGCCTCGAGGTAGTTATAGATCGTCGTGCGAGATGTTCGCAGCAGCTTCGCCGCGCGATCCACGCGGCCCCTGGTGACCTCCAGCGCGACTTGAATCGCCTTGGCATTCTGCGCTGCATCGCCGCGTCGCTTGAATCCCACCGAGAGGTGCACCACATCGGACAGGTCGGACAATCGTACCATGTCGCTCCGCCGCGCGCGTAGGTATGCATCGCGCACCACCATCTCCAGTTGGCGCACATTTCCGGGCCACGCTGCCGCATGAAACAACGAGAGCACCTCTGGCGCGAATCGGGTCGGCCCCGGCTCGCCAGTCGCCTCGGGACACCGCCCGAGCAGATGCATCGCTAGCCCGGTGATGTCCTCCCTCCGCTCGGCCAGCGTCGGCAAGGGAAGGATGCAGTAGCCCAAACGATACCTTAGCTCTTCCAGCATCCGGCCACGCTCGACGAGCCGCTCCGGAGACTCCGTTAGCCCCACAATCACTCGACACCTGAGCGGTAGGTCACGACTCGCGTGGAGACGCCGAAACACGCCGCGGTCGAGCACACGCAACAACAAAGTTTGGGTCGCCCGACGCAGATGATGGAAGTCGTCGAGCAGCAGGGTCCCGTCTCCCGCCTCTTCCAACACGCCGACGTGCCGATCCACCGCTCCGGTGAACGCCCCACGCTCGTGCCCGAAGATCTGGCTCTGCTCGAGGCTGCGATCGAACTCGCCTGCCGTGTGGGGGCTAAACGGACCGGTCCGGCCGCTGCAGGCGTGGATCAACTCGGCTAGGGTGGTCTTCCCCGTTCCGGTGGCTCCGACGAGCAGGAGTGGAGTGCGAGCACGCGAATACAGATCCACGCACCGCATGACCTCGATCATCGCGGGGGACTGGGCGACGAAGTTCTGGGTGAGAGTGTTGCGATCCCGCGCCGCCATCCGCCACCACCTCCACGAGTCGTGTTCCGTGGGGCAACCCCCGGGCCAAGGTGCACGAAGTGCACGGCCCTCGCACGGCCCTGGAGGTCTCACCGACTACCATCCCAACGTGAAACGGAGACCTTGGTGACGCTGGCGGAGACCAGTGCTGCATCAGAGCAACAGTGGCCGAGATTCGCGTCGCGCGCGCGCCACAAGCCGATGTGACCTTCGCTACGTCGCCCAAGGCCAGATGTTGTAAGACGAGCCCGTGTGGCCGGTTGGGGTTAGAGCAACCCCTCCTCAAGCTTCGATCACCCTCACCTCGTACAGTCGGAAGCTGCGATCGGCCGTGAGAATGGACAGCTCCTCGATCTGAGCCTGGGCGACGAGCACCCGATCGAACGGATCGCGGTGCTTGGGGGGTAGCGTCGCCCCGCGGAGGGCGTGGCGATGCAGCACCGGCAACGGGACCACTCCCGTGCGGGCCATCAGCTCGGGGACCGCTCGTTCGGGAGCGTCCGGGAGGCGCAACTTGCCGAGGCCGTGCTTAATGGCGATCTCCCACGCGCTGGC
>Ga0137407_10000690_pt1 | contig 22317 bp, 19 predicted proteins | sample CZOMad2_2_16fung_FD_108410 | JGI IMG/M metagenome (GOLD analysis project Ga0137407, IMG submission 108410) | Vadose zone soil fungal communities from Angelo Coast Range Reserve, California, USA - CZOMad2_2_16fungal (Illumina Assembly) | ecosystem: Environmental > Terrestrial > Soil > Vadose... | reverse complement strand
GAAAACCTTTATGGACCGTGAGTGGAATGACAATCAGCCGATCTACCGCCAGCTTCGCGACCGCGTGGTCGCGATGATACTGGACGGCGTGCTCAAGGAAGGCGATCCCCTGCCCTCCGTGCGCAATGTCGCGGCTGAATATCGGGTCAATCCGCTCACGGTCCTGAAGGGATATCAGCAACTCGTGGACGAGGGGCTGGTCGAGTCCAGGCGAGGCCTCGGCATGTTCATCAATGCCGGCGCCCGCAGTCTACTGCTGAAGGGCGAACGCCAGAAGTTTCTCGGTGAAGAGTGGCCCCGCATTCACGCAATCATTCAGCGGCTCGGACTGAAGGCGGAAGAACTCCTCAACGGGGCGACCAGCAAGTCGTCTGCGGATGACGCACCGTCGAAATCCATTGAGCCGAAATCGAAAACCAAAGAGAAAAAAGAGAAAGAGGAGGAGCGATGAAGCCATGGCTTGCATAGAAGCGCGCGGCTTGCGCGAGGCGTTCGGCACCACGATCGCGCTGGATGGCGTCGATTTGCGCGTTGAAGAGGGCCGCATCCTCGGCCTCATCGGTCCCAACGGCGCAGGCAAGACCACCGCCCTCAACGCAATTCTCGGCCTCACCCCTTATCAGGGAGAACTACGGGTGCTCGGACGCGATCCTTGGACCGAGCGCGATCAGCTCATGCGGGATGTCTGCTTCATTTCAGATGTCGCTGTTCTGCCGCGCTGGATCAGGGTCTCGCAGGCACTCGAATACGTCGCCGGAGTGCATCCGCGATTCGACCGCTCAAAGGCGGAAGGTTTTCTGGCGAAGACTACCATCGGTCCCGACAGAAAAGTCAGGGAACTGTCGAAGGGCATGGTGACGCAACTGCACCTCGCTCTGATTATGGCTATTGACGCGAAATTGCTGGTGCTGGACGAGCCTACGCTTGGCCTCGACATCCTGTATCGCAAGCAGTTCTACGATTCCCTGCTGAACGACTACTTCGATCGCAACCGCACTATCGTTGTGGCAACACACCAGGTGGAAGAGATCCAGAACGTCCTCACCGATCTCATGTTCATCAACCGCGGCCGCATCGTATTCAATTCCAGCATGGAAGAAGTCGAGTCGCGCTATCTCGACGTCATGGTGAATCCCGAACAGGTCGCCGCCGCGCGCGCACTCAAGCCGATGCACGAACGCCAGGCGTTCGGGCGCAGCATCATGCTGTTCGATCTAAAGTCCGATCGCGTCGATCATCAACACCTCGCCGCGATTGGCGAAGTGCGGACGCCCAGCGTCGCCGACGTGTTCGTCGCCGTGATGTCCAATCAAAACAGCGCGGCCCAAGGAGCGGCTATATGAATACTCCATCGAACGCCATGCCCGAGACCTTCGAAGCGCAGCGAATCGCACCCAGCCCTCTGTGCGCGACTCGGCCGCTGTACTGGTCGATCCGCCGCGAACTTTGGGAGAACCGTTTCATCTTTATCGCTCCCCTCGCCGTCGCCGCCGTAATTCTGTTCGCCTTCTCTGTCAGCACTATTGCCGGTATCTGGGAAAGTGCGCTGAGGCTCGACCCAGCGCGCGGCGGCGACAAGATTGTAATGCCATATGACCTGGCGGCGGGTCTGATGATGCTCACCTCGATTCTCGTGAGTGTGTTCTATTGTCTCGACGCGCTGCACGGCGAGCGTCGCGATCGCAGCATTCTGTTCTGGAAGTCGCTGCCGGTTTCCGACCTAACCACAGTGCTCGCGAAGGCGAGCATTCCGCTTGTGGTTCTGCCCTTGCTGGTGTGTGCGATTATCGTCGCCGTGCAGTGGCTTATGTTGCTCGTGAGCAGCGCAGTACTACTCGTGAGCGGTCAGAGTGTAGCGACATTCTGGACTAAGTTGTCCTTCTTCCGGATGTCGCTGTTGATGCTCTACCACCTTCTGACGGCCCATGCACTCTGGCCCTTTCCAGTCTATTGCTGGCTGCTTCTCGTGTCTGGATGGGCGCGTCGCGCGACGTTTCTCTGGGCCGCGTTACCGCTGATTGCGATTGCCGGCGTGGAGCAAATTGTGTTTCACACCTGGCATTTCGCCCGTTTGGTGGGATCGCGTTTGATAGGCAACACCATGGCCGCGGGAGACATGTTTCCATCCGGCCCCGTGACACATATCACGCCAGGTATTTTCCTGACCAGTCCGGGTCTGTGGATTGGCTTTGCTATTGCCGCGGCTTTCCTCGCTGCAGCGGTCCGGCTCCGCCGCTATCAGGGACCGATCTGAGCAGGATCGCTTTTGATTGCGTAATCAAAGAGGAGCAGTCGAATGATGTATTCACCCGTTCTCATTGTTCATATTTGCGCTGGGATCATCGGTGTTCTCTCTGGATCGACCGCGTTGGTTGTTCGCAAGGGTTCCCGTCTCCATCGGAGGGCGGGCGACGTATTTGTCATATCGATGATGACTATGGCCGCAGCCGGTGCGTATGTGGCATTTACGAAGTCGCAACCGACTAACATTATCGCCGGCGCCTTCACGTTCTACCTGGTAGCAACCGCTTGGTTGACGGTGACGCGCAAGGAGAAAGAGACTGGCCGGATCGAATTTGGCTTGCTGCTAGTCGGATTGGCGGCAGGAATCACCAGCTTGACTTTCGGCTGGCAAGCAGCGCATAGCGCGTCGGGCTCCAACCCTGGAGATTCCGTCCCGCTCTACATTTTTGGCTCAGTGGCTTTACTTTCAACCGCCGGGGACATTCGCATGCTCATTCGCGGCGGTGTTGCTGGCGCTAAACGTCTCGTGCGCCACCTGTGGCGAATGTGCATTGCATTGTTCATTGCCGCGGGATCCTTCTTCCTCGGAACAGCCAGCGATCCAGTGCTCCGGCAATCGGGATTGCGCGCCACATTGTTCTCCCCAGCAATTCGCAAGACACACCTCCCTGAAGTGCCGGTACTTATAATCGTCATACTGACGATTTTCTGGGTGTGTCGCGTGATGTTCACAAATGCTTACAAGAGTCCTAGAACCAAGGTGTCGGCAGCCTCGTCGCCGAACCTTGCAAGAGACGTAAGGATCGGGCACTCAATGTTCTGATCCGGGAACTAATGGCATACGTATTGACATCATTTGATGCTATACTCAGTGCCTGGAGTGTGCCATGAGAACAACTCTTGCACTTGATGATGATCTCGTACGCATTGCCCAGGAGTTCACCGGAGTAGCGGAGAAGACAGCGTTAATTCGTGAGGCTCTTAAAGCGCTTATCGAGCGGGAGAGCGCTCGTAGATTGGCGTCCCTCGGAGGCACGATGCCGAAATTAAAGAACATTCCACGCCGCAGGGTACGTCCGAATTGATTCTCGCGGACACGTCGATTTGGATTGATCACCTCCGTTCGGGCAACAAAGAAATGCGTAAGCACCTCAGCCAGGGACAGATTGTGGTCCATTCATTCATTATTGCGGAACTTGCTCTCGGATCTCTCCGGGCGCGCACCAAGACGCTTGCACTGCTGGACCTGTTACCACAGGTACCAGTCGCGCAACTGAGCGAAGTGCGGCTAACCATTGAGGCTCGTCGCTTGTACAGCAGTGGCATCGGTCTGACCGACGCACACCTGATCGCCTCGGTCTTTCTCAATCCGTCCACGCTTCTATGGACAAAAGATAAGCGACTTCGCAAGGTCGCTGAAGGTCTTGGCATTCACGCAAGTCTGGCTTAAGACAGGGAGACGGGAAGGACCGACCGGGGACGGGTGGCCGCAGCCTTTCGATGGCACTCCCAACACAGGGGTGCCCATCCTTCGCGCACTTTGCGAAGGGTGTGTGGCAGACTGATGGCACAGTAAGGCTGGCAATACAAAGTGCGGTAGGCGCACTATGTTACCTTTATCGCCGATGTCATCGTAGCGAAAAAGGGGAGGTCGCTTGCGCCGCACTCGAATCGGTCTATTTGTTCTATCTTTTTTAATTCTCAGAAGTTTCACCCTAGCCCAAGACGCACCGGTCGACCCGTCAATCGCGCCCCCGCCGCACGCTCATACAATCCACCTCAAGCATCTTCTGGTCATCAGTCAAACCAAAGGATGGGAACACGATTCGATTCCGGATGCGATGGCCGCCCTCTACAACATGGGCCGCGACAGCGGTCTGTGGGATGTCATGCTGCGCACCGACACTGAACTCCTCACCAAGAAGGAGCTGGGAAGAAACGCGAAGAACCTCGACTACTTCGATGCCCTGGTTTTCGTGAGCACCACCGGCGACCTTGACCTGGACGACAGCCAGAAGAAAGACATGCTGGCGTTTATCAAAGATGACGGAAAGGGTTTTGTCGGAGTCCATGCTGCTCTCGACACCAACTACAAATGGCCGGAATACCGCGAGATGATCGGCGGCTGGTTTGACGAGCATCCGTGGTCTACGTTCAATGCGCCGATCGTCAATGAAGACCCGACCTTCCCCGCCGTCCGGCACTTCCCAAAAGCCTTTGTGAAATACGACGAGATTTATCAGCCCAAGGAATGGTCGCGCGACAAAGTCAACGTCCTGCTCAGTCTCGATCCCACGAAACTCAACTATGCGAACCCTCGCGTCCACAGAACTGACCATGATTTCGCCGTCGCGTGGGACAAAATGTACGGCAAAGGGCGCGTTTTCTATTCCACCCTCGGCCACACTCAGGAGGCGTGGAGCGATCCCGACATTCGCAAGATGTATTTTGAAGCACTCAAGTGGGTACTGGGCATGACGGAAGGCAGCACAGCTTCTCATCCCCGTCCGTAAACGCCGAATGCCTTGCACCGCCTCGCACTGACGATTGACAGTTGCCGTCAGCTCAGTCTCCTACTTCCGCCAACCGGCAAACAAATCCCCATCCGCCGCCGAGTTCGCTGACGGCCAGCATTAGCTCATTGCTTCCCTTCTTTAACGGAAGGTAGACAGCGTCGTTTTCCGGATTCATGATCCCGAGGAATCCAGGGTCGCGGAAATTCTGGGCGCTGCGGCCGCGGAAGAGAATCTTGCCGTTCAGGAACACGCTGACGTCGTCACTGTAGCCGATATAGAGTTTTTTTAACTGATCGCTGTCGGAATCAATGCTTGTCCGCGCATACACGACCCTCATTCCCGGCTGGGGTTCGAGGCGCTTCGAAAAGTCATTCGCAAATGACACCTTCGGATGCGGGGCCTCACGATAACGATACAGGACAACAAAGCCGGGCGGCTCCGCCTCCACATTTTGCCACTTGATAGTATCGCTCTCCGAGGACGACAGCGGACGCTCCAGATTCCGTGCGAGCGCATCGTACGAAGGCGATAGGCCCCACTTGATCAGGGTGCCCGGGGGCATCGGCGGCAGATGACGGTTCCAAGGCGCGTCGGGAGTTGTCCGTATTTCAAAGTTCGAGAAATAGGTTGCGCCGGTCAAGACCGCGAGGGCTACCTGGCCTTTCTGAAGGCCGCTTTTCAGATCGTTCATCACGAGCGCAGGCTTATCCATGTCCTTGACATAGAGCTTTGCCTGCGCGCCCGCTACCTCCAAACGCAAATGGAACCAGACATCTTTCGGGATATCGACTGCTCCGGTGAAGCCGGGCCCGTTATAAACTTGCCAGTTGAGGCCGGTGTTGAGCACCGGCGTATATTGCATCGCATCAGGCAGCCCCGACTTATGCTGGCGGAGATAAACCCATTCGGCGTTGGCGCTATCGCTGGCGATCCGAAACTGAATGCCGAAAAACCCGCGGCTGGCGGGAGTTGCGACATCCACATCGATGACGCCGTCGCGCATTTCAAAATCGCTCAAAGTCGCCCCTCCACCATCGAGGAAGAGGCACTTACGGCCTTGATATTCTGCCGCCTTCGCTTGTCCTTCCAGGGCCCAGCGGGGAGAGTCCCCGGGAACGGAGATCGTCTGCGACGTCTGGCAATGGGCGTCGAACTCCGAGGCAAAAATAAGAGCCAGAGTGCAGGCACAAAGACCGAGAGGTCGAAGCATAGCTTGCCGTCCTAACGCTCGAACAAGTAGACGACTTGGCCAACGAATCGGTAGCAGCCGCCGACAAAATGCTTCCCCAGCTGCCGGGCTATGCTCCTCAGCAACTCCGCAGCCCTACAATATCCGTAGCCCCTCATTCGTCTACAACCGTAGGTGAAGGACGCGGCGAGCATTGTGTGGACCACTGAGCGGATGGCACTCGAACAGGACCAGCAGATCTCCGAAGTGGTCAACCGGGAGCAGTCGCGGCTGCGCAACTTTATTCGCCAGCGCGTGCCCGACCCACGCGACGCTGAGGACATTCTGCAGGACGTCTTATACAAGCTGGTGGAAGCGAACCGCCTGCTGATGCCGATCGAGCACGTCACCGGCTGGCTGTTTCGTGTGGCGCGCAATCGCATCATCGATCTCTTCCGCAAGAAGATGCCGCAGAGCTTCAGCGATACCGTCGTCACGCACAGCGACAATGACGACGCTGACAACGAACTGCTGCATTTCGAAGACCTGCTGCCGTCGCCCGATGCCGGCCCAGAGGCGATTTACGCCCGCAATGTTCTCCTCGAGGAACTCGAGTTGGCGCTCGACGAGCTGCCGGAAGAACAGCGTGAGGTGTTTGTCGCGCACGAGTTGGAAGGGCGCAGTTTCAAGGAGATGGCCGCCGAAACCGGCGTGAGCGTGAATACTCTGCTCTCGCGCAAACGCTACGCGGTGCTGTATCTGCGAGAGCGATTGCAAACTATTTACGACGAACTTACGAATACGTGAGGGACTGAACATGAGACCGAGATGGAAGAAAATGATTTACATTGCTCCGCTCGCCATTTTGGGAATGGCGGTATTCATCGCCATCGGCGGCGAAGTAGTGCTGCAACTGTGGAATTGGCTGCTGCCAACGCTGTTCGGATGGCGCCAGATTACGTTCTGGCAAGCGGTTGGAATTCTAGCGCTGTGCCGGATCCTCTTTGGCGGATTTGGACGCCATGGTTTCCACCGCTCCAATTTCCGTCGCCGTATGGCCGAGCGCTGGGAGCACATGACCCCTGAGGAGCGGGAACGATTTCGGCAAGGCATGCGCGGACGTTGCGGCTTTGGCCCCGCCACTAGCGAAAGCAAGTAGCACTGAAGGCGACGCCAGACAGGTCCACTAGAGCGCCCGCAGCCATGAAAAAGTTTCCACCAGGTTCTTCGACTGGAATACCAGCGATCCCGGCACGATGACATCGGCCAACAGGCGCGGACGTGGCAGACCCTTCCAGCCGCTCGTGTTCAAAATGCATCAGGCGCGGAGCGTCGTCGCATCGAGGCATCGGGCGACGGACTCGGTGGATCTGACACGAGCTCATTTGACGAATGGTATCAGCGGGCCATTTTTCTGGTGGGCCTCATACACGCTTGGGCGGGATGTTATCCCTCGCCCGTCCCCTGTTCATTCGCGGACACCCTCCGCCGAAACCGGACACCCCATCCGGTCCCCAGACACGTGCAAGATGCTGTAAGCCATTTCATTCTCATAAAGTTGTGCTCGCGACCCTTTGGTTCTCGAATTGCCTTTCTTTCCATGTTGGCCACATCACCATCCAGAGACCGATCATGACGACCCTGTTGCAGGACCTGCGATTTGCCCTACGCCAGATGCGCCGTTCTCCCGGCTTTGCCCTCACTGCGGTCTTCACCCTGGCGCTCGGGATCGCCGCCAACGTCATCGTGTTCGGCGTGCTCCAGGCAATCATCCTGCGGCCAATTGATGTCCCTCATGCAGACCGGGTGATGACGCTCGCACGCGGCGATTCGACCTATCCGATTTTTTCCTACCCGGAAGTGCGCGATGTCCGCGATGGTAATTCCGTGTTCTCCGCTGTTGCCGCCTGGAACGTAGACAATTTTGGCATGGAGGCCAACGGCGTCACCCGGCCCATCTGGGGATGCGAGGTGAGCGGGCAATACTTCGAGGTCGTCGCCCTCCAGCCGTTCCTCGGGCGGCTGCTTCAGCGTGCCGATGACGATCATCCCGGAGCCTCCCAAGCCGCAGTGATTTCGTGGCCCGCCTGGAAGACTCAGTTTGGCTCGGATCCCGACGTCGTTGGAAAGACCATTCGCCTTAACAAGCACCCCTACACGATCGTCGGCGTTACTCCGGAAGGCTTCTACGGAACCGAAAAAATTCTGCAGCCTGAGATTTTCGTCCCGATGGCGAATGAAGCATCGCTGGGAGGGGTCGACTGGCTCGAGTCGAGAACCGCTACGAACGTCTGGTCGATCGTCCGCATTAAAGACAGCGTCACCATGCCCCAAGTGCAGGCGGAATTGGATACGATTGCTGCCCGCATTGTCCGCCAGTATCCGAAAGAAGAAGAGAAGTTGACACTCAAGCTGACCACTCCTGGCTTGATGGGCGAATTTCTCGGCGCGCCGGCGCGCGGTTTTCTGGCTGGTGTGATGGCGCTAGCCGGTATTGTGCTGCTCGCCGCGTGCGCCAACCTCGGCGGACTCTTCGCAGCGCATACCGCTGACCGCGCGCGAGAGATTTCCATCCGCATGGCCATTGGATCGAGCCGCTGGCGCATCGTTCGCCAGATCCTCTCCGAGGCCTTTGTGATTTCGATTATCGGAGGCGCGTGCGCCTGCGGTTTAGCGTGGATCGCCATCACCGGCCTGGCGAACTGGCATCCACCCACCGAATACCCAATGAAGTTCCATATCCTGCCGCAGCCATCATTGATCTTGATGGCGTTCCTTATCTCGGTGCTTGCCGGTGTGCTGTTCGGAGTGATGCCACTGCGACAGATATTCAAAGCCGATCCAAACGACGCAATCAAGAGCGGTGGAACCCAATCTCCCGCAGGACGTCGCTGGGCGCTTCGCGATATCTTGCTCGCGGCGCAGGTCGTGCTCTGCTGTGTCACCGTCACGGCTGCCTTTGTCTCGCTGCGTGGCTTGAGCAAAACATTCACCATGGACATGGGCTTCAATCCTAAGCATGCGGTGGTAACGAAATTTGTACTGAGTCAGGCTGGCTATTCGAACGAGACTGCCGACCACTTTCAACGCCGGCTCCAGGAAAGGGTCTCGCAGCTTCCGGGAGTAGAAGCGGCAGGCTACGCGCAATCCACGCCCCTCTCCCAGGACACGGATACTGCTGATGTCTTCCCTCAACAAGCCACCGATTTCAAAGCATCAAACAGAGCATTTGGTACCTACGTCTACCACGTCTCACCCGGATACTTTAGCGCTGCCGAAACACCACTGCTCGCGGGACGCGACGTAAGCTTTACCGACACTCCTAAGACTCCGACCGTTGCCGTTGTGAATCGAGAGTTCGCCCGGCGCCTCTTCCACTCCGAGGACGCCGTTGGCCGCTATTTCAAGAACACATCTGGCCAGCCCATTCAGATCGTCGGCCTCGTGGCAGATGGAAAATACCTGACCCTCAGCGAAAATCAGAAAGCCGCCGCGTTCTTCCCGATCTCGCAGGAAGGAACTACAAAAACATCACTCATCGTCCGGATACGGCCAGATTCCTCCGACAAGGCCACCAACGACATGGCAGCCACCATCCGCAAAGTGATCCGCGATCTTGACCCCGCCATTCCCATCCGGGAATCGAGCGCCTGGAACAACCAGCTTGGATTGACGTTCTTTGTATCCCAGGTCGCTACCGTCGCCCTCGGCCTGTTTGGCGCCTTTGGATTACTGCTCTCGATCACCGGGACCTTTGGACTTGCGTCGTATACCGTCAGCAAGCGCCTCCGCGAACTCAGCATTCGTGTTGCTCTCGGTGCGCAGGCGAAGCAGATTCTCTCCGCCGCGCTCGGCCGCATGCTGATCCTGCTGGCCACCGGCTCAATCGTCGGAATGCTGCTCGGTGTCGCCGCGAGCCGAGTACTTTCTGCGATCGTCTACCAGGCCTCCGCGCAGGATCCATTTGTACTTGGCGCTGTTGCATTAACCGTGCTGATCACGGGATCGCTTTCGGTCGCCGGTCCAGTAAGACGAGCCTTGCACATCGATCCGGCAAACCTGCTCCGCGAACAATAGTCTTATCGTAGGCAGTCAAGAGCCCGGTCCATACCCTAATTCACCCCTACCAGTGTGACGACAGCGGAGGCAGGGATCGGGTTCGCGCCGGCCAGTGTTCCCTTCACTCGTACAAAGGGAGGATCGGGTACGATCTCGGGCGCCGTGTACAAACCATCGGAGGAAACCGTGCCGCAAGCCAACTCGGTACATCCAGCGCCGGTAACACTCCATTCCGCCGCTTCGCTCGCGATTCCCGCCACCTCGATGTGGAACTGCTTCCTCCCACCCCGCGCAAGCTGCGGGTAAACGGGCGTCAGCGACACTCCTCCGTTGTAGAGGAATTGCATCTGTACCAAAAGCTCGTTGCCCCTGAAAATGACGGGTAACGCAGCGACGGGTTTCGGCGTAGACACGCACTCCCGCGCGCCACGATCAAGCCGATCAACACCCGAAGGCGACGCCATCTCGGTTGCACCCACTCGCCCGTCCTTGTCGATTGCAAACCGGACTGTTACCTGACCCTGCTCGATCGACGGAGTATACGTCTTGTCCTCCGTCAACTTAGTCCAACATGCGCTGGCTTTAGATATATAAGGAGAGAGATAGGAATCAATATTTGCGCCTTCAGGGCCGTTGACAATCTCGACCTTGCCCACACCCGAGCCGTAAAGCCGAAAGTTGACCTGAACCATGATTTGAACCACCACCGGCTTGCCATCCTTCGTCGCGGGTTCAAACTTCCATTTCTTTATCGCATCCACAGCCTTCTCATCCAGCCCACTACCAAGAGGCATCAACACTTTGAGGTCGCGCGGCTGCCCGGCCGCGTCCACACTCATTGAGAGTAATACGGTGCCGGTAAGCATGGCCTTTCTTGCCTGCTCTGAATATTCGGGTTCGGCCGAATAAATCTCACGGGGAGCCTGAATGCCATTCGGCAATATAACTGTGGGTGCGCCTCCACTACTAGGAACGACGGTGGCTGGGACCTGGGTCTTCTTCGTTTCAAAAGTGTGTGGCCCGCCACCTGGAGAAAGACGTCCGATATTGGCTTTCGCTTGCGCATTGCCCTGATCGGCCGCCTTGCGGTACCAGGTCAGCGCTTTGGCATTGTCCGGGAAAACTCCTAACCCATTCTCGTAAAGCCACCCAAGGTTATTCTGGGCTTGGGCATTGCCCTTTTCCGCCGCCCTGTAATACCAGGCTATTGCTTCTCCGTTGTCCCGCTTGACCCCACGTCCCGTCTCGTAAAGCCAGCCGATATTCGTCTGCGCCCCAGCGTCGCCCTTATTCGCCGCTTGGAGGTACCACGATAGCGCCTCCGAGTAATCCTGCTTCACTCCCCAACCCTTCTCGTAAAGCCAGCCGATGTTATTTTGCGCGTCACTGTCGTTTTGATCCGCCGCTTTCCGATACCAGATCATTGCTTCCGCATAATCTTGATTGACTCCAAACCCCTTCTCATAAAGCCAACCAACGTTGGTTTGAGCTTTAACGTCGCCTTGATTCGCCGCCTTGCGGAACCAGGTCATTGCCTCGGAATAATCCTGATTCACTCCGAACCCCTTGCGGTAAAGCCAGGCGAGATTACACTGCGCGGTAGCATTGCCTTGATCCGCTGCCCTGCGATACCAGGTCGCTGCCTCAGCGTAGTCCTGCTTCACTCCCCAGCCATTCTGGTAAAGCCACCCGATGTCATTCTGGGCTGGAGCATTGCCTTTCTCGGCGGCTTGTCGGTACCACATCATGGCATTCGAATAGTCTTTTTGTGCCAGGTACTTCTTGCCAAGTTGGACTTGAGCCGCGGGCGTGGTCGGTTTCGGAGAGGAGGCATCCTGAGCGACGGCTCCAATGGAAGTCGCCGCCAAGTAAACCACCACAAAAAAGAAAAATCCTCTATTCACCGTTCAGCCTCAAGAGCTTTGGAAAAAGAAAAGGCAGTCGTGATCACGCATGTCGGGTGGCTACGCAGCCTGATGCGCGGCCCCTTGGCTCGGTAGAGTGAACTGAAACGTTGCGCCCCGGCTTGAGTGTGCGACGGCCCATAAGCGCCCGCCATGCGATTCGATGATGGAGCGGCTGATGGGCAGTCCCATGCCAGTGCCCTGAGGTTTGCTGGTAAAGAATGCATTGAAGATTTGCTCCGCTTGTTCGGGCTGCAGTCCCCCGCCGGTATCGCCGACCGAAATCAGGAGTTGACCATTATCGTCTCGCTGCGACTTGATGGTAAGTTCACCCACAGTATCCATGTCCTTCATGGCTTCGATGCCATTGAGCATTCGGTTCTCTTATGACCTGTCATCCCGTCTTATGACCTGTCATCCTGAGCGAAGCGAAGGACCTGCTTTCGCTCCACAGGAAGCACACGACAGGGAGGCACCGACCGGGAGGGCACGACTTCAGTCGTGCCATACGAGTCGTCAATAGGCCCGGCTTTAGCCGCTGGGCGAGCGCTCGCAAGATGCGGGACCTTGGAACAATTTGAAGGGGCGCGGCTTCAGCCGCGCCAAATCCTTCCCCCACTGTCATCCCGAGCAAGCACGAAGGAGTGCAGCAACCGAGTGCGCCGCAAGAGATCGGCAGTCATCAACGCTGCCCCCGCCGCCCGAGAAGAATGAGTAGCCTGCCCGCACAGGCTGGTAGCTGCAGGCTAATAAATCATGATACCAACTGAGTGAGCGCCGCTTTGCGTACCGGCTGGACCTACGAAATCGGTGCGTCCGCACTCGGTGCCGTCGACGTAACAGTAGTAGCCGTTGCCCTGATCCACGATAACCTGACCCAGCATGCGTGGCAAACCGGCGCCGACGCACGCGACTTGGCTGGTGTTGTTCCCGGAATAGTCACCGCAGGCATTGGTTGTGTTGCCGTCAAAGTTGCAGGTAAGAGATCCGGAGATCGTGTATTGGAGCGGGCTGGCAGAGGAGAGGACGTGAAGTCCGTTGCACGGATCGGTCGGCCCGCCACTGCCACTCTTCAAGCCCGCCACCAGGACTGTCATACCCGTCAAAAACGCGGATGACTGGCCGGTAAGCGCTGTCGTGGTGAGAGTGACCGTCGTGTTTCCCCCAGACGGCACACTCGAAACGCCACTTACCGCCGCAGCGATGAATTCATTAGCGACGTTGCCGAAGGAGTTGCCGATGTGATACTCCGCTCCGCCGCTGGTGCGAGTGGACCCATCCGACCAAAGACTCATCGTATTGGCGGCGAGCTCCGAGGAGCCGGTTGTCAGACTATAGGTACCTGCAGGCAGCATGCAGGGGAAAGACTGGCAGATAGTGTTTGGATCGGCCACGAGAGGAACCGACACCTGCGTATTGCTTTGCGGATTGGTTTGCGACGAAAGCAGTGGGCCGGTGTGTGTATAGAGCCTCCCACTTTGACAGTTGCCGAAAAGACAGTGAAGTCCGGCGTCGTAGATGTTAATCAGCGACGGTTGCGACGTATAGGCGCCGCCGGCGTTCCAGGAAGCGCGCGATACCGAAATCGCAACCGGGATCGTGACGGTGTCGAGTAGGTGATGGGTCGTGTTCGAGTTGCCCCAGTGGTTTCCTGATGCATGGACCTGCGTTCCCGTCACGTTGCTGCTATAGGTTTGCCCGCCAGCGACGCCCATTCCAGCCGTGAGGTTCATGCCGAATAACAGCAGAATCAAAGTGACTTGTCTCTTCATGGTTCTCCTAGAAAATAAGCACGGCTGGAGGTTTGGGATATGAAGTTTGCCACAGTGCAGGATCGGTCGCGGGCACATTAACCAATAACGGCAGGCCCGGGACTCCTCCCGGGTTGAAATTGCAGGGATTCCCACATCCATTTGGCACCAGCCCGCCGTTTACGTGCGTGCCAGCATCGCCTCCGAGCCACATGTCGAACAGGTACATGTAGCCTTTGTTTTCGTCGCCCCAGAGCGCGGCGCAGGAAGCTGAGCAGTCGGTCGTCAGGCCAAGTGCGTATTGTCCCGCGGGAAGTGAGCACGGTACCGAACAATTCGACGTTCCCACCCATGTCTTTGCCGTGGGGAGTAGACCGGTAGCGTTCGAAAAACCATTCGTGCCGCCGCCATCCAGGTAGCCCGTATGCACCATCAAGCGACCGGCGAGAGTTCCGGCATTTGGGCCCTTGATGTAATAGAGCCCCAGATCGTACTTGTGACCAGCGCCGGTACCAGTGTCCGCCGTCGCCACTGCGTACGTCACGAAGCTGGTGTCGCAAGGTGCCGAGATGTCGAAACCCCACAGCGTCATGCCACCATTCGCACAACCCCAGGTTTGCGAGCCGACCGTCCCGGCTTTGCACAAAGCGGCTCCCGTTTTGCTAATCGTATCGGAGAAGGAGGAGAGGTAAATGTTGTGCTCGGCGCATGGATTGCTGGCGTACATGCGCCCGAGCAAGACACAGACAATGAACAGTCGCTTCATCCGACCTCCTAATAAATGAGGAACTTCACCGGCTTGATGGGAGCCGTAAGGCCTTGAGTTGTATTCCACACCGCGGTTGTGCTGTTCACGGTGAAGCTCATGGTTGCTGCCAGGCCTCCCGAGTCGTAACTCGTTGTGGAGGCCGTAAACGGGTAGATCAAGCCTTGGTCGGCATCACCCAGGAGTTGAGCGCACACAACGGGCGCCAAGCCATCGTTGCAGCTTGTCCCAATCGCCGCTGCGTACAAACCCGCGGGCAATGTGCAGGGTATCGACGCGCAGACTGTGCGGCCGTCCGCAACCCAGCGCAAGCCTTCTTGGCAGGGATCCGCCATGGAGCCATTTGTGCAGAGTACGGAGCTTGGAAAACCAGGCGGATAAGTTGCCGCAGGTACGGCAGAGCAACTCGGGTCTGACCCGCCGCCATTGGTTTGTGTAGCCGTGATCACCGAGGTGGTTACAGTCTTGGCAATGGCCGTGCGGTTAAAGGAGCCACAACTGGTCAGCGTAATCTTTACCCCAATCGGAAAGTCAGGGAGCAGAAACGATCCGGTCAGTGTGAGAGTTGAGGTGCCCGAGTTTCCGCTCACAGACACGGTGTATGGCGGGGGAACCACACGATTGTTCGTAAACCAGCTGCCATAGACCGGACCCGTGTGGAGATAGAGAGCGCCGGCGTGGCCGCCAGTAGCGCAGTCACCGCTCACGCAGTAGAGCCCGATGTCATACGTCGTCGGTGACGTCGAAGTGCTCGTGTCTACCCGCCAAACGTGATACGCCACGTTCGTGGCAATGCACGAGACCGGAATGCGGAAGCCCACAGCACCCACGCCGCCAGGAGCAGAGTAACCTTTCCCAGTCGTAGCACTGATGGTGGCGATGCCAGCGTCGGCTCCGGTGTTTGAGATCTCACAACCGACCTGCGCCCAACATGACCCTGCCAGCAGTAAGAGCAGCGCCGCAAGCGAAACGAGTCTATGCATTTTGATTTACTCTCGAGGATTACTCTACAAACCGGTTGTTCGGAGGCTAAGGGCCGGGCTTAACCATTCCTTAGCCGGAGATTTAACACGTGGTATTCGATCTCGATTACGAGGCCAACAACATGTCCACACGACACTGCAGTGTTCGCAGTACTACATTCGGAATCTCAGTTAGACACGTAACCACACTCATTCAGTGCGCCGCCTAACAAGAGAAATGCTATGGGAATGTCAACCATTACGAGGCACCCTACCCCTGTTACTGCTTCGTGTCAAGTGATACTTATCCACAGGTAGAGGCTGCCTGTATGATCTAGGGCTCTCCAGGTGAGCATTCTGAGTCGGCGCTTCCCTCGCCGGTCTCAGCAGCGTAGCCGCTCAGAGAACCCTTCTTCATTTCGCTTATACATTCATACAGACGGGACGTTTCTTGGTTTGTTTGGTCTCAGAAATTGGTGTACGTCCCGTCTGTCCCCGCTCTTTGTGCAAGTAGCTTGGACTGGGCACCCTCAAGACCAGGAAATGCATTTGATCGACTGTGCCGCCCGCAAGACATGGCCAGCAAAAGATTAAGCATGAATATTCCCTTCCAGAGTTATACTTCCCGCCAAACGAGAGCCACTGGCCCGCGCGGTGACGTCGACTCGTCAGATCTGAGGAGGGATTCGAATGAAAATACGATTCCGTCGGCTGTTACTTGTTGGTTTGAGTGTTGCCTTCGTTGTATCGCTGTCTACCAGTGTGGTCTTGGCCCAGTCTTCGGATGAAGAAATTCCAAGGGCACTTTCTGGCGGGTTGCTGTTCTTTGCGCTGGTTTGCGGCTTGGTGTTCTATGTCTACCTGGCGTTGGCTCTTCAGACCATCGCCACCAAGACGGGCACACCCAATGCCTGGCTCGCCTGGATTCCGATTGGTAATCTCATCTTGATGCTGAACGTGGCTAAGAAACCATTGTGGTGGTTTCTCCTTTTTCTGATTCCTGTCGTGAACCTCGTCATGGCGATCATTGTCTGGATGGGGGTGGCCGAAGCTCGTGGTAAGCCCAACTGGTGGGGCATTCTTATGATTGTGCCAGTGGCGAATCTTTTCGTTCCGGGCTATCTCGCCTGGGCGGATTGATGTGAGCGATGCCCGGTGACCCACACATCGCATACTTTGCGATGCGTGGGTTTCATTTCGGGAATAGCGCCACTCAACAGTCACATTTCCCTTGACTCCCCATGCCGTTAGTCCTACCGTAAACTTATAACCCAAAGAGAACAAGTGTAGACAATATATAACTCCAATAGTTTCTATATTTTGCCCGCCTCCCCTTTGGAATGAAAGATCTACATCATAGTCCCCGTGTAACCTCATGATTCCACAAGATCAGGGGGAAGGGGAGGGAGCCATTTTCATGCGCATTTCGAAGTTTCTCTATCCGCCATCTATTGCTCGTTGTCAGCATGTCAAGGTCAACGGAGTCCAGTGTGGTTCTCCGGCACTCAAGAACCGTAAGTTATGCCATTTCCACCAGCGCTGGCAGCAGGGACGCATCCAGCTCAACGCCAACCAGGCCCGCCGCTCTCGTTACTCTTTAGATTTGCCGATCCTCGAAGACGCGAACTCGATCCAGGTCGCACTCATGCAAGGCATGCGCCTCCTCCTAACGAATCAGGTCGATCACAAGACGGCCGCTCTCCTTTTCTATGCCTTGCAGACCGCCTCTTCGAACCTAAGCCGCACCACCTTCGAACCCCGCCCGCAACAGGTAGTAATCGACCCAAGCAGCATCGCCGACACCTCTCTGGGCGACGATGCCTGGTACAAAGAAGAATTCAGCAACGATGAAGATGAAGAAGATCAAGAAGAAGCCCCCTCTGACATCCATGCGACCATAAACATCCAAGCCATGGCCGACTCCAGCAGTACCCATGTGGGGACGGGTTGTGTGGGGACGGGTCAGAGACCCGTCTCCACGCGGACCGATTCCACTCACGCTCTAGATCTCAGCTGCAAAGCCAGTGCGCGCCTCCCCCATCATCCGCCGCCGTATAATGTTCGGTTCCTCATACTTGCCGAAGGTCCGGGCTTCTGCAACTCCGGTCCGACGCACCGGAGCCATCATGTCCACTCATACCAAACCCGTCCCCCAGTCCAACGCCCACACCGAAGCCCACTCCCAAATTAAAACCCGCACCGAATCCGACAGCATGGGCAAGATCGAAGTCCCGGCGAATGTTTACTGGGGCGCCCAGACGCAGCGCTCGCTGCTGCATTTTGATATTGGACGCGACGTCATGCCTCCGGAGCTGATTCGGGCGTTTGGCATCCTGAAAAAAGCTTGCGCGCTGGTGAATCAGGATCTGGGCAAGCTTTCAGCTGACATCGCAAAACTTATTGTGCAAGCGACTGATGAAGTCATCGCCGGCAAACTGGATGACCAGTTCCCGCTGCGCATTTGGCAGACCGGCAGCGGCACGCAGACCAACATGAATGTGAATGAGGTCATCTCCAATCGCGCGATCGAGATTGCGGGTGGCGAGATGGGGTCGAAGAAACCGGTGCATCCGAACGATCACGTCAACATGTCGCAGTCGTCGAATGACACGTTTCCAGCAGCGATGCACATTGCGGCAGCGGGGCGGGTGAAGAACGCACTGATTCCGGCTATCAAAACCGTGCGCGATGCGATCGCAGCCAAGGCTAAGGAATTCGAAGATGTAGTGAAGATTGGCCGCACGCATCTGCAAGATGCCGTGCCCTTAACGTTTGGTCAGGAATTTGGCGGCTGGGCTAGTTTGTTAGACCGCGACATCAAGCGACTGGAGCAAGCGCTGGATGGACTTTACGATCTCGCGATTGGCGGGACGGCGGTGGGCACGGGTCTGAACGCGCATCCCGAATTTGCCGAGCGCGCGGCCAAGAAGATTGCGGAACTGACGGGACTTCCCTTCCGCTCGCATCCGAACAAGTTTGCCGCGCTTTCGGCGCATGATGAACTCGTGTTTGCGCAGGGCGCTTTGGAAACTTTGGCGGCGTCGCTGATGAAGATCTCCAACGATATTCGCTGGCTGGCTTCCGGTCCGCGGTGCGGGCTGGGCGAGCTGTCGATTCCGGAGAATGAGCCGGGATCGTCGATCATGCCGGGCAAAGTCAATCCCACGCAATGCGAAGCGATGACGATGGTCTGCGTGCAAGTTCACGGAGCGACGGCCGCAGTGGCATTCGCAGGATCACAAGGCAACTTCGAACTCAACGTCTTCAAGCCGGTGATCATCTACAACTTTCTGCATTCGGTTACTTTGATCACCGACGCCTGCCACGGCTATGTGGAATACATGCTCAAGGGCATCGAAGTCGATCGCGAGAAGGTCGACTGGTATGTGAAAAATTCCCTCATGTTGGTGACGGCACTCGCTCCGAAAGTGGGATACGACAAAGCGGCACACATCGCCCACACAGCGCACGTCGAGAAAAGCAGCTTGCTCGAGGCAGCGTTGAAGCTGGGATATCTCACGCGTGAGGAATTTGATCAGCTGATGAAGCCCGAGAGGATGACACGCCCATAAACGGGTCGATTTCTGCAGTGCGTTAGCCATTTTGCCCTCGCAAACTCATTTTCCCGTTTTAGAACACTTACTGAGGTAACCAATCAGCACCAGTTTGCGGTTACTTCGGCATGTGGTGCCATCCTATGATTCTTAAGTCGAAAACCAATGTCTCGTTTCCGCTCACAAGCGCGATGGGCGATGCTCTGCCTTTTGTGTGCCACGCTGGGCGTGTCGGCATCGAACCCTCCTCCCATTCCGGATCATCCTCACTACGCAATTCAGCATTTCGGAGAGCGATTCGGCCTCGGCTCCGCCACCGTTCTGACGATGGCGCAGGACAAGCAGGGCTTCCTCTGGATCGGGACGCAAACTGGCCTGTTCCGCTATGACGGTAATGGTGTCACGCGCTTCGGACGCGCAGAGGGATTGCCCGGCGAACTAGTGGAACTGATCCTGGCGGCGCCCGACGGAAATCTTTGGGTGCGGGCACGCAAGGGGATCGCGCGTCGCGTGCAAGAGCGGTTTGAACCGATTGTGCTTACTCCGGCGGTCGGTGAGTTGCACGACTCGTACCAGTCGTTCGCGGTGGACAGCGCTGGAACTCTGTTCATTTCGACGCAGAATGGTCTGCTTCGGCTTGGGCGTGACCGCAATCGGCGGCAGCTCTTCCCTATCGGAAGTCGCGCCTTGCCGTCCGCGGTCGATGCGATCGTACGCGCGGATGACGACGTCGTGTGGTACGCCGCGGGAAGGCAGATTGGACGCATTCGCCCGGGAGAGAATTCTCCGGAGGCGTTCGCTTCACTCGATTGGGATGAAGAGCATGTGATCGCGTTGCTTCCGGCTCCGCAATCTCGTCTATGGGTGCGTACGCCAACCCGCCTCGGACTGCTCAACCTCCATCGCCCGGCAGCCGGAATCTGGTGGATGAGCGACGACATTCCGGGCGCGAACAGTATGGGAGGACCTAGTCTCGATGCGCACGGTGACATTCTTCTGCCAACGTCAAAGGGCCTTTACTGGCGTTCGGCGAAACGTTGGCGCCTGATTGACCACAAGAGTGGCTTGACCAGCAGCGCCATTGCCTCGGCTCTCGAGGACCGCGAAGGTGGGATTTGGATCGGCACAACCGGCGCTGGTCTCGACTACTGGCCCGGGTCGAAACAGTGGTCGGGATGGACCGACGCGGAGGGCTTGCCTGACGCGCTTGTTCTGGGCGTGGCCCGGGACAGCCGTCAGCGGTTGTGGGTCGCGACCAATACCGCACTGGCCGTCTGGGACCCCGAAGACCGGGAGTGGAAAACCTGGACTGAGGGCGGCGCTCTTGGCGGTGTGTCGCAGGTTAAATACACTCCGGATGGCGCGGTGTGGGCGCTCTTCCCCGGCAAGGGAATTTTTCGCTTCGATGCAAAACTCGCTCATCCACGAGCGGAGCTCGTGCCGGTTCCTGCTGGCTGGAAGCCGTCTCGAATGGCGGCTGCGCCCGACAGTTCGATCTGGGCGGACGGCGCTGACCGACTTCACCTCATACGCCACGACCAAGGCCACTTCCGCGTGTCGGAAATTCTGGCGCCTGCCAAGAATGTGGGGACCACGACCAATGTTTCGGTTTCTCCTGACGGCGTGGTCTGGAGTGCGGGACCGGACGGCGTCTCTCGCTTGTTCCGCGGGCATTGGCAACTCTTCCGCAAGCAAGACGGGTTACTGGCGGATAAGGTAGTGGATCTGAAAGCGGTTCGCGATGACGAAGCCTGGCTGGGATACGCAGACGAAGGTCAGATGACACGCTTACGTGTCGCCGGCGACGGCAAGGCCGAACTTTTGCACGTGAAAAAAGGCATGTGCGTGATGGGGATGGATTCCCGTCACCGGGTATGGGCGGAAATGGAGGACGGAGTCGGAATGATTCCGCCCGATGGCCGAATCCGTACCTTCACGCAAAGTGACGGTCTGATCTGGAACGACGTCAATTGCGACAGCCTGTGGCAGGAATCCGACGGAAGTATTCTGTTCGGAACCAGCAAAGGATTAGCGCGGTACGATTCCAGCCAGGAAGAGCCGACGCTGGGCAGGCCGAATGTAGTGCTTACCGCGGCGATGTTCAGCAAACAGGATCGCCTCGCCGACCGGTCTCACAAAATTCCGTATTACGACAACACCTTCCTGGCGCGTTTCGCAACACCGGTCTTTCACGATCCCGACGGAATCACGTGCCGCTACCGGCTCGCCGGCCTGGAACCCGATTTCACGGAAACCACGCTTCGGGAAGCGCGGTACTCCTCACTGCCCGCGGGCGACTATACATTCCAGGTTGTCTGCGGCTCGGCAGGACTGGGGCAGAGCGGTATGGCTTCGTACTCGTTTACCGTTCTCGCACCCTGGTGGGGGTCATGGTGGGCGCGCTCAGCGGGCGTTCTCCTTTTCGGGTTGGCAATCTGGGTCACGCTTTGGTCCCAGAAAGAGCGCGACCGGCGTGAGAAGGAACGACTGGAGCAGGCGGTCGCCGAACGCAGCGCGGAGCTGGCTCAGGCCAACCGCGAACTGCAGCAGGCTTCCCTGAGCGATCCTCTTACGGGTGTGCGGAACCGCCGTTTCTTTCAAAGCACTATTGTGGCGGATGCCAGCCAGGCGGTCCGAGCCTATCGAACCGGCGAGCACTACAGCCACGATCACCGCGATTTGATTTTCTTCCTGATCGACATTGACCACTTCAAAGACGTCAATGATCAGCATGGCCACGACGCAGGAGATCGGATGCTGGTCGAAATTGCACACCGGCTGAATCGGGTCGTGCGGGAATCGGACTTCCTGATTCGCTGGGGCGGCGAGGAGTTTCTGGTGGTCTGCCGATCGGCGGAACGCGACGAGGCCCCGCTCATGGCGGGACGAATCCTGAGGGCGATCGGCGGCATGGAATTCGATCTGGGTAATGACCGGCAGATGCGGCGCACGTGCTCGGTAGGATGGGCGCCACTGCCGTGGCTTCCGCTGGAGTGCGCGGAGCTCTCGGTTGACGAAGTGCTGCGCCTCGCCGACCGCGGTCTGTATCTAGCCAAACAACGAGGACGCAATCAATCCGTCGGCCTGGTGCCGAGTACCAGCAAGCCCTCTCACCCCGGCAATTATTCACGTCTGGAACAATTGCTTGAGGACGAGTTAATCCGCGAAATTCCCACCTCCGGCGAAAGAGCGGCGGTCGCCGGATCGGACTAAATCTTTTCAAATCGTGGAACCGTTTCCCACCTAATTCCGTAACTCATGCTGAAGGCGTACAGTATCGCTGGGGTAGCGGCAATGCGCCCATGGAGGAGACCCTTATGGGGGACGGAATCACAGGAGTGGTTGCGGTGACGCTGTTTTTCGCTGTGCCGCTGGGCGGCATGTTCACCTATT
>Ga0137407_10000689_pt1 | contig 22361 bp, 18 predicted proteins | sample CZOMad2_2_16fung_FD_108410 | JGI IMG/M metagenome (GOLD analysis project Ga0137407, IMG submission 108410) | Vadose zone soil fungal communities from Angelo Coast Range Reserve, California, USA - CZOMad2_2_16fungal (Illumina Assembly) | ecosystem: Environmental > Terrestrial > Soil > Vadose... | reverse complement strand
GGGCAGGAAACAATTTCACCTTCCTCGAGTTCCTCTTCATCAACATCGAGGTCTGTATCACATTCCGGACAAATTGGCATATCGCTCCTCTTTGCGGGCCATCACAATAGTTGGCAAGGGCCCCATGATTATATTTAGAATCTCTGATGGTTGCCGTCAAGTTCTCAAATGAGGTCCAAATGTCCCTGCACCACAATATCAAAATGACCCCAACAATCTCGATTGCGCTTCTGATGCTTCTAACGCCTTGGGCTGTTGCTCTGAAGCCCGTTGCCCTGAAGCCGGTTGCCCAGAAACCCGCCCATAAAGCGCAGCCCCATTCCGCTATCGCTGCGCAGGCAACAGATAAGAACGCGCAAAAAGACAAGCGAGAACGGGACCCGGCCATTGCTCAAATCATCAAGGACGTTTCGCCCCAGCGTATCCAGCAGACAATCGAAAAGCTGGTCAGCTTTGGCACCCGCCACACCCTCTCCGTTAATAACCCTGGTGCAGCCACTTCCGGCCAGGGCATTGTAGCGGCGCGGAACTGGATCAAGTCAGAATTTGAGCGCTATTCATCAGAATGCAACGGGTGCCTGGAAGTCAAGACCGACACTTTTACCGAACAACCAAAAAACCGCATCCCGGTGCCAACGGAGTTGCAGAACGTATACGCCATTCTGCGCGGCACGGACCCACAGCAGGCAAAACGCGTTTACCTGGTCACCGGCCACTATGACTCGCGCAATAGCGATACTAGCAATTCCACCAATGCCGCACCGGGCGCCAATGATGACGGCAGCGGCACGGCGGTCTCCCTTGAGTGCGCGCGCGTGCTCAGCAAACACAAGTTTCCCGCGACCATTATATTTCTCACCGTCGCCGGTGAAGAGCAGGGGCTGAACGGGAGCGCGCACTTTGCCAAGATGGCCAAGGCCGAGGGCTGGCAGCTTGAAGGCGTGCTGAACAATGACATCGTCGGCGGCAACAAGACTCCGGGCGACACCTTGCAGAACAGCAATTGGGTCCGGGTCTTCTCCGAGGGGCTACCCTCCGCGGCCACGGATGCCGAAGTGACCCGTATACGTAACCTGGGCGGAGAGAATGATTCGTCTTCACGCGAACTGGCGCGGTACATCCACGATGTGAGTGAAACTTACAGTTTTGGCGCGTTCACACCCAAACTGATCTTTCGTCGCGACCGCTATCTGCGCGGCGGCGATCATACGGCCTTCAACCAGCAAGGATTTGCGGCAGTCCGGTTTACCGAATATCGCGAGGACTATCACCATCAGCACCAGAACGTGCGCACGGATAACGGCATTGAGTACGGTGATCTGCCCAAATTTGTGGATTTCGACTATGTGGCGAACGTAGCCCGGCTGAATGGAGCGACTCTGGCTGCTTTGGCGTCTTCTCCTGCGCCTCCCGCGGAAGTACGCCTTTTGACAAAGCAGCTGGAAAATGATTCCAAGCTGGAGTGGAAGCCCGCATCCGGCGCCAGCGCCTATGAAGTCTTGTGGCGCAAAACGACGGACGCCGAGTTTTCCGACGACAATGCCACCCGGACCACGGAGACCAAATTTGACAGCCAGGAATCAAAAGATAACGTGATTTTTGGAGTACGATCAATAGATGCCAAAGGGCACCGGAGCCTGGTGGTAATACCTGAGCCGGAAAGAGCGCCGGCGCCGCAATAAGGACAAAATGAGGATCACTGGAACATCACAGGCCCTGAGCTTACCGCCGTTTACACCGGCGATAACCGTACTGATTGCCTTGAACACGGCCGTCTTTCTTATTATGGAGGTGACTGGGGTTTCGTCACCGGAGACCGTAAGGGAAATCATAACTTGGTTTGGGTTGCGGCCGAGCGCGGTTATCTCGCATGGCTGGGTATGGCAGATTGTGACCTATTCTGTGCTGCACGGGGGCTTTACTCATTGGTTCTTTAACATGCTTGCCCTATGGATATTCGGCGCCCAGATTGACGCGATTCGCGGACCACGGTACGTTCTTGAATTATTTTTTGCAGGCGTGGTTGGAGGCGCTTTTTTCACCATCGGGCTTTCGTATGCGCATGTGTTTGATCCAAACATACCAACCGTGGGGGCCTCGGCTGGCGTGTACGCGGTCTTGATGGCATTTGGAATATTCTTTGCAGAAAATGAAATCATCCTGATCCCGCTCCCACTGCAGGTCAAGGCCAAGTACTTTGTAGCGTTCTTGATTCTTTTTTCTGCAATATCCTCCATGCAAGAAAGCAACGGAGTCGCCCATATAGCGCACCTTGGCGGTTTGCTTTTTGGATATGCGTTCGTGAAATTCGTCCCCGCAAGAGGCCTTTCATTCGAGTTGTCTGAGGGTTTCTTCGTGACAAGAAACTTCTTCCAGCGCTTGAAGCGCCGCAGGGCAAGCAAGAGATTTCAGATCTATATGAGCAAGCAACAAGATCCTAAAGATTATATTGATAAGCCCGGCGATGTAAATCCGCCTGAGGACATCACCAAGAAAAACGGTGGCGACCCAAGCGGATGGGTGAACTAAGCGAATCGCGCTTCGCACGACAGCCCATTTGCGCCAACAACGTTCAGCTAGGTCTCTACTTTCTCCGCTTCTTGGGCTTAGCACTGGCCGCCGGATGCTGCGCCGCTTCTTCTCCTGAACCTACAACATGCAATCGCAAAAAGTTGGTGGAGCCGGTCGAGGTGCGCGTGCCGGCCACAATGGCGATCACATCACCGGGCTGCACAGCGTTCTGCTTAAGCACCATTCTTTCCGCGTTGGACACCATGTCTTCAATATTGTGCATGACCGCGCACCACGAAGGATGTACGCCCCACAAGAGATTCAGCCGCGCGCAAACAGGATGGCTGGGCGCAAAACCGTAAATCGCGGTGGTGGGCCGGTATTTGGAGATCAGCCGCGCTGTTGTGCCGGTTTCGGTATAGACCACTACCGCTTTCATCTCCAGGTCTTGCGCGGCGTGGGAGACGGACTCGCAGATAGTCTCTGAAATCGACAGATGGCGGGTCTGGCGGCGGCGCGGGACGGGGTCCTGGGCAGCGGCAGACTCGGCTTCCATAACGATCTTTGCCATGATGGCCACGGCTTCGCGTGGATATTTGCCGCTGGCCGTCTCAGCCGAGAGCATGACCGCATCTGTGCCATCAAGGACCGCATTGGCCACGTCACTGGCTTCAGCCCGCGTGGGCCGCGGGTTCTCCACCATGGACTCCAGCATCTGGGTTGCGGTGATGACCGGCTTGCGCCAGTCAGCCGCCCTGCGAATCACGTGCTTCTGGATCATTGGGACCTTCTCCGGCGGCATCTCCACGCCCAGGTCGCCGCGCGCTACCATGATTCCGTCGGAAACATCCAAAATCTCTTCCAGGTTCTCAGGATCGATGGCTTGGGGCTTTTCCAGCTTGGAGATGATCCAGGCGTCCGAATGGCGGGCCTGGACCAGGCGTTTCACGGAGCGCACATCTTCAGCGGTGCGGATGAACGATGCGGCCACCATGTCCACACCGTGCTTCAATCCAAACTCCAGGTCGATTGCGTCTTTTTCGGTGAGCGAAGGCACACTCACGATGGTCCCGGGCAGGTTGATGCCTTTGTGTTCGCCCAGCATGCCGCCGTTGATCACTTCACATTCAACATCGTCGCCGCGGATGCCGGTAACGCGGAGTTCTATCAACCCGTCAGAGAGGAGCACACGCGCTCCGAACGCCACTTCCCGAGCCAGTGTTTTGAACGTAGTGGAAATTAGATTGGGCGTGCCGACAACGTCGCGCGCGGTAATGGTTACGTGCGAGCCAGTTTTCAGCGCCACCGGTTTGTGGTCTTTGAGCCGGCGCGTGCGGATTTTTGGCCCCTGTAAATCCTGGAGAATGCAGATGGGCCGCCCCTGCTTCTCCGCCACCTTGCGCAGGCGTTCAATCATCCGGGCATGCTCATCATGCGTGCCGTGAGAAAAATTGAGACGGGCAACGTCCATGCCCAGGCGCATCAAGTCGCCAAGTACGGCTTCCGAACTGCTGGCTGGTCCAATGGTGCAGACGATCTTTGCTTTCCGCTCTCCTGTTACAGTGTTCACTTCCAGGCCCTTTGCTACCTTATTCACTTTGTATTACTCCTCTTGATCTTCTTGTTGTTGGTTCCGTTGTCGCCTATCTTAGGATAAACCTGCGCGTTCATCTCCGCCCCCATAAGAACGATGACAGAGACAATATAGAGCCACACCAGGAGCGCAATCGCCGCGCTCAGCGACCCGTAAACCACGGAATAGGTAGCGTAATTGGTCACGTACCACCCAAAAATCATCGTCGCCGGGAACCAGAGCACGGTGGCCATCACGGCGCCCGGCAGCACCCTGCGCCAGGACTGCGTCCTGGGCAAGCCATGATGGTAGATCAGGCTCATTACGGCGACGCTGGTAAGCATGGCGATCGTCCAGCGGATGAGCATCCAGAAAAGCAAAACCAGTGGCTTGAAAATGTGCATGGTCTCGGTTTGCATCCAGGCTTCAATTTCGTCGCCGAATACCACCAAGACCGTGGCAAAGCCCATGGGAATAAGCGCCAGCAGCACCAGATAGAGGGCCATCGCGCGCTCCTTCCAGAAGCTGGAGGTGTTCACCATGCCGTAGGCTTTGCGAAAACCTTCCATCCAGGAAATCATCACGCCTGAGGCCGCCAGAAGCGTCACCACGGAAGCGGAAAAGATGATCCGCGTGGCATGATGCTGCTTGCTTTGGAAAAAGGAGAGCGCCAAAGACCTGGACCCCGGCGGAAGCGCCCAGCGCGCCGCCTCAGCAATCTGGCGCAGCGCGCCTTCGGTGTTGTGGGAAGCTTCCAAAACGGACGTGACCACCAGAAACGCCGGAAAAACCGTAAGAATAGACGAATACGCCGCGCCCTTGGCGACCGAGAATTGCCCGTGTTGAAATGCCTGCCAGAAAGCCCGGCGCAACCGCGTAAAGTGCATTAGCTGAATAGGTTAAAGGGGATTAGAGACATAAGCAACAATGAAGCCTCCCGATCTCTTGACGCCGGACATTAGAAGGCTGCAACGGTGAGCGTATTGCCGGAAAACAGCATGAAACCAGCGCCGCCAGACGCGACTGACAATAGCCCCGGCACGTCAGTGCCGGGAAGGCAAACATTTTGGTGGAGTCCCCTTTTAGGGACGGCTGAGTTTCTTGCGGCGGCGCGTGCTCGGCTTCCTTTTAGGCGCTTCTGACTCTTCGCCAAGGAAGCCAGCTAAGATGTCAGTCGGGAGTGGAGCGTCAAAATTATCCGCGATCCATATCTGGTCCCGATAGAGTCCAAGCTTCCGTTTTCCTGTTTTTGGCTCAACTACCTTTTCAGAAATTTTGGTCATGTGCAAATGATATGACATCGAATACCATCCCCCCTTATTGTTTCGCCGCCTTCGCCCCCTCGACTCCATACTTGACCTTGAGATACAGCGTGAATTGCACCACCGGTTCCATCACAATCGGGTTGATGACGCGGTCAAAGCCGTCGCCGGTTAGCGGGTTGAAGAAGAAGGTCCGGCTCTTGCGCGCGCCCTGAATCGCGCATCTCGCCCGCTCGCGGTCAAAAACATTCGACATGGATTGCGTCTCCTGGGCGGTATAGGAATCGTACATCTCGGTAGGAAAGTAAATACTTGGCCTTTCGGCAATAATCTGTATCGGAGGCTGAAGTTTGACGCCCAGCAACTGCTCATAGCGCGAAGCCTTCTGCTTGATGATTTTGGTCGCTTCCTCCATCACTTTGTTCTCGGCCGCGCTCTGATCTTTGACCATGTAGTCCACTTTGATGAGATCAAAGATTTTTGAACGCGACGCCGCGACCACCAGCTTGTCCAGGAGCTGCTTGTCTTTGTAATGGATAGAAACGTTCTTCTTGACCTCAAAGCCGGTCAACTCTTCCTTGGCCACGTCGACGGAGAGCTTGTATTCATAGATCTTGGATTGGGTGGCGAAATCAACTGTCACGTCATTGGAGCTGATACCCATCTGCTGCACGGCTTTGGAGAACTCGGTGATCACGGCGTCGATCTTCTGCGAGCACTCCGCCACTGTGACACATTCCTGGGACACACCGAAGACCGCAACGTATTCGTCCGCCAGCACGTTCATGAGAACGTTCGCTTCCAGGAACATGCCATCGGTCTGGACTTCTCCCTGTATGGGTGCGCGTTTGTTGCGCTCGTTTTGCCTGGCGCTAGCGCTACCGCTGCTGCTTCCGCCAGATTGCGAGTAGCTGACGTTGCCGCTGCTTTGGGCGATGGCTAGACTACAGCAGGCAATGATTGCCAGTGCCATGGTGAATGCTCGGACCATATTTTCCTCCTGCTGCTTCCATAAAGCTGGTCATTAGGACCTCAATCAATTGTCGCGACGATAGCATACCATTCAACTTGGGCCTTTCGCGCCGAGTGTCCATGCCCGGTCTGTACCCTTCGATAAATCTCAGGAGGGTGCCCCCCCTCCCCCCTTGATCCCAATAAACAAAGACTTTAGGTGCAAGCCATCCCAAGGGATCCCAATGGGCTTGTCCATTGAGGTGCAACGCTTAAGTGACACATGCTGGAAGTGTCACACATGTTTAGTAGGAGCCACGCAGGCCGGGCTGCTTTTGTTTCGTGCTGGCGGTCTCGTGAATCTCTGAAGATGAACACGACCTACGGGCAGGCAATCACAGGGCGCAAAGATTATTTGAAACTGAAGCACTACCTTCATCCTGTCATCTTGTCTATGACGACAACGGCCGTTGTCGTCATAGACAAGATGAACAGAGGTTAAAGTGTTTCGAGAATGACACGACTCTAGTCCCTGCGGACACGCGGCCAGCGTTTGATTACGCGCTGGTTGCCGTTCTTCCAGCCGGAATAGCTGGCTGTGAATTGCAAGTACGGCTCAACGTCAACAACAAGCTCGGTGTTGTCGTCGAAACAGAGCGTTATGCAGCTCAGGTCACTTTCTGCAATCAGATAGACATCTGCTATGACTTTGCCCCGGACGTCCGGAAAGGGAATGGAGCCTGGTGGCCGGTAGAGCTTGGGCATGGTTCCTGTGGCGGGCACCTGTCGTTTCGCGTTTAGGCCGCTCTTTTTCATCAATTCCGCCTTGTTTATTGATACGTCGTATAGGACGTACACATATTACACGATAAGGCTGATTCTTAGTGAATGTCAAAAGATATTTGCAAGCGGTTCGGCGAACGGATCAAGCAGGTGCGCACTCAGAAAAAGGTCACCCAGGTTGCGCTCTGTCATAAGATCAGCATGGAACAGAAGACGCTCTCGGCGGTCGAGAACGGCAGAATGGAGCCGTGCTTACGAAATATCGAATTGCTGGCGATTGGGCTGGAGGTCCCGCTAGCAAGACTGTTTAAGGGCCTCTAGTGATAAAAGACCGAATCATTTTTTCCTGCTGAATCGCGCAAGACGGACAAAGTAATCATCGGCTGAAATAAGCAATCAAAAGCGCGGGGCTAAGATTAAAGGGGTTGATTTTAGCCAACCCCTTTTTCCCACTAGGCCTTACTGGTGGTGAGCACCTTATTTAGGACCGATTCGGTCCTCTCAAGGGCACGCATCTCAGCAGGAGTGAGAACTTCTGTGTCGATGTCAAGCAAGAACTTTGTTAGGTTTCGGCACGCTTCAGTGATTTCAGACTTCCCTCCGTCTTGGCCTCTCTCGTTTGCGGAAAATGTTGGTAACTCCATGTGTGAACGCTCTTTTTCCAAGAAATCTGCGACCTGAGGATCGTCAACCGGGGCAAGATTCAAAACCTTATCAACGTGGCGTATGGCTTCTTGGGATCGAGAGCCCTCGCTGAATTTCTTTTCGATATACATTTTAGAAACTTTCAATGAGAGCTCTTTTGATCCGCCCAGCCTCGCGACTGTTTTCGGATGGCGATCTTCTAAGTTACGCAACAAAACCGCTATACTTCTGAGCTTGTCCAACCCAATGGTTTTACCGCTTTTTTGATAGCTTTCGCCCATGGCCGAAACTGCTTTTGGATGCAAACTAGTCAGCATTACCAAATCCTTCTCGTACTTTCGGACACGCTCTGGCATGTCCCGAACGAGCGTCTTTACCTGCCCTGCATCACTTGTGTCAATTTTGCGAATTCGGGCCAGCTCCTGTAGATCGTGAATGATCGAGACGGCATCGAAGGGTTCTTCGGCCGCATTGAGCGTCTGCCGCATGCAAATACGCTGCTCAAGGCTGAGAGGCGGAAAGACAATGGCATCAATGAACTGCTGGCCACGAGCGAGCGCTTCTTTGAGCCGCCCGTATCCATCAACGTGAGTGTATCTGCCTAGTACGTCTGGGCTTTGGCACACAACTACTGGATAAATGATTCGCGCAAGGATGTCGTATGAGTCTCGGAGCGATCCCTCTCGACGCTTGTCTCGGAGCGACTGTGTGGCTTTGCCGGGATTAGTCGGGTCAAGATCGACAGCGGAGACTTCGATTTGCTGAGGGCTAGGACTTATGGGCATCAGATTGTGCACTGGGCTCGAGCGCAACGCGGCCACATTGGCTGGTCCCTTCGCTTCTTTTGGCGGGGTGTTGTTACTTTTCATTTCAAACTCCTTTGGTCCCATAGGGACCATATTTTGATCGGACAAACTATCTTCGATTGGTACAGGGATAGGTGCGCCCATTCGGATGCACCTATCCCATTAGGACTATCGCTAGTTACCAATAGTCAATGGTGATTTCTACAGTGCCATCTGCCAAAAAATGAATTGTTATGGATTTAACCGGGAAGGGTGGGGAAATGCAGACACTACGTGCCATTCTTGTTCCTTCTGGTCCCTTTGGGACCAACAGTGAAAATTGGACCTAAAGGTCCAGAGCTTCACTGTAACACAGGAAAGGCCTTTCTGTTTCCTGGATTTTCACAAAAAAACGGGCCGGGTTTCCCCGGCCCGCCGTTAGTTGATAAGTAACTCTTACTCCGCTGCCATTTCCTCCGCTTCGCCTTCCTGGCGCAGCAGTTCCAGTGCACGCTCTGCCGCTGCGTACTCGGCGGAGACTTCTTCCTGCACCTTGGCGGCTGCCTGTTCCAGTTCCGGAGCCAGGCGGACGTTGCGGTAGTACTCCATGCCCGTTCCGGCCGGGATCAAGCGGCCCACGATCACGTTCTCCTTGAGGCCGCGCAGGTGATCCACCGCTCCCTGGATGGAAGCTTCCGTGAGCACGCGCGTGGTCTCCTGGAATGACGCCGCGGAGATGAACGACTCGGTTGAGAGCGAGGCCTTGGTGATACCCAGCAAGAGCGGACGCCCGGTTGCCGGACGGCCACCGTTGGCGATTACTCGCTGGTTCTCCTCGCTGAAGCGGAACTTATCGATCTGCTGTTCCAGCAGGAACGTGGTGTCACCCACGTCCTCCACCTTCACCCAGCGCAACATCTGGCGGACGATGACCTCAATGTGTTTGTCACTGATGGTCACGCCCTGCAACCGGTAGACTTCCTGGATTTCATTCACCAAGTAGCCTTGAAGTTCCTTCTCACCCAGAACGGCCAGGATGTCGTGAGGGTTGAGCGGCCCGTCCATGAGCGGCTCACCGGCGCGTACGCGCTCGGCTTCCTGCACGTTGATGTGGACGCCCTTGGGCACTGAGTACTCTTTCTCCGTGCCGTTATCGGCCACCACGTAGATCTTGCGCTGGCCTTTGGAGACCTCACCGAATTTGACCACGCCATCGATCTCGCTGATGATTGCGGTCTCACGCGGCTTGCGGGCTTCAAACAGCTCAACCACGCGCGGCAGACCACCGGTAATGTCCTTGGTCTTGGTGGTTTCACGCGGGATCTTAGCCAGCACGTCGCCAGGGTGAACTTCGTCGCCGTCGCGGATCATCAGGTGAGCACGTGACGGCATCAGGTAACGCCGTGTCGCCTTACCCTTGATCACGATGGCCGGCTGGCGTTTCTCGTCGGGTGACTCACCCACCACGTGGCGGGACAGTCCGGTGACTTCATCCACTTCTTCATGCAGGGTAATGCCGTCCTGCAAGTCTTTGAACTGGATGGTGCCGCCGATTTCCGTGAGAATCGCGAAGGTATACGGGTCCCACTCACCCATGACCTGGCCAATGGTGACTTGCTGGCCGTCCTGGACTTTGAGTTTGGCACCGTACACAACCGAGTACCGCTCTTTTTCACGGCCCTTGTCATCGACGATGGCGATGATCATGGCGCGATTCATTACCACCAGGTCGCCGGACTTTGCTTTGACGGTCTGTTGGTTGATGAAGCGCACGGTACCGTTGCTGCGGGCTTCCAGGCGTGACTGCTCCGACACCCTGGAGGCCGTACCGCCGATGTGGAAGGTACGCATGGTAAGCTGCGTGCCCGGCTCACCGATGGACTGCGCCGCAATTACACCCGTGGCTTCACCCAGCTCGACCATGCGGCCTGAAGCCAGGTTCCGGCCGTAGCACATGATGCAGACACCGCGCTTGGATTCGCAGGAGAGCACGGAGCGGATCTTCACCCGCTCAATGCCAGCAGCCTGGATGGCGCTGGCCAGCTCTTCTGTGATGTCCTGGTTCACGTCGACAACCACGTTGCCTTCGTAGTCTTTGATCTTCTCCAGCGAGACGCGTCCTACGATGCGGTCGCGCAGCGGCTCAATGATGTCGCCGGCTTCCACGATGGCGCCTACATAGATGCCATCCACGGTGCCACAATCCTGTTCGCTGATGATTACGTCCTGGGCCACGTCCACCAGGCGGCGGGTCAGGTAGCCGGAGTCAGCGGTCTTGAGCGCCGTATCCGCCAGGCCTTTGCGCGCGCCGTGCGTGGAGATGAAGTACTGCAATACGGTCAGCCCTTCACGGAAGTTGGCCGTGATGGGCGTCTCAATGATCTCGCCGGAAGGCTTGGCCATGAGTCCGCGCATGCCGGAGAGCTGGCGGATCTGCTGTTTCGATCCGCGAGCGCCGGAGTCAGCCATAACGTAAATCGGGTTCAACTGGCCGATCTTATCCAGTTCCTGCATGTTGTTGAACATCTCGTCGGCGACTTTTTCTGTCACGTTCGACCAGATTTCAATCACTTTGTTATAGCGTTCACCGTTGGTGATAGCGCCGTCCAGATATTGCTGCTGGACGTTGATCACCTGCTTCTCCGCGTCTTTTACCAATCCCTTTTTGTGCTCAGGGATGACCATGTCATCGATACCGATGGAGAGACCGGACCGGGTGGCATAACGGAAGCCCGTTTCTTTTACTTCGTCCAGCATTTTGACCGTGGTCTCCAGGCCAAAGCGCAGGTAGGTGTAGTTCACCATCTGGCCAATGCCTTTTTTCTTGAGCAGACCGTTGATGAACGGCATGTTCTCCGGCAAATGGTCATTGAGGATCGTGCGGCCTACAGTCGTATTGATGAACTGCCGATTGAACTCCACCGGCTCTGTGTGCATGATGTCCTGGTCGTCATAAGCCTGGGTCAGGTCGATGACCTCACCGGTATAGCGTAGGCGGATCGGCGTAAGTGTTTCCACCTCTCCCGCGTCCAGGGCCAGCAGAACTTCGTCGGTGTTGGCAAATGCGCGGCCTTCACCCTTGGCGCCGGGCTTGCCCTTGGTCAGGTAGTACAGACCCAGAACCATGTCCTGTGTCGGCACGGTAATGGGCTGTCCGGAAGCCGGCGACAGAATGTTGTGCGAAGACAACATCAGCACGCTGGCTTCAACCTGGGCTTCTGGCGAAAGCGGAATATGGACGGCCATCTGGTCGCCGTCAAAGTCGGCGTTAAACGCGGTGCAGACCAGCGGATGGATCTTGATGGCCTTGCCTTCCACGAGCACCGGCTCAAAGGCTTGTATGCCCAGGCGGTGAAGGGTTGGGGCGCGGTTCAAGAGCACTGGATGGTCTTTGATGACCTCTTCCAGGATGTCCCATACGATCGGTTCCTGCTGCTCCACCATTTCCTTGGCTTGCTTGATGGTGGTGCAGTGGCCGGTCTGTTCCAGACGGTGATAGATAAACGGCTTGAACAGCTCCAGCGCCATCTTCTTGGGCAGACCGCATTGATGCAGCTTGAGTTCCGGGCCGACCACGATGACCGAACGTCCGGAGTAGTCGACGCGTTTGCCCAGCAGGTTCTGGCGGAAACGTCCTTGCTTGCCTTTGAGCGTATCGGAGAGCGACTTGAGCGGGCGATTGTTGGCCCCGCGCAGCACGCGGCCGCGGCGGCCGTTGTCAAATAGCGCGTCTACGGATTCCTGCAACATGCGCTTTTCATTGCGCACAATGACCTCAGGCGCATGCAGGTCCATGAGTTTCTTGAGGCGGTTGTTGCGGTTGATCACGCGGCGGTAGAGATCGTTCAGATCAGACGTGGCAAAGCGGCCGCCATCCAGTGGAACCAGCGGGCGCAGCTCCGGCGGAATGACCGGGATCACGTCCAGGATCATCCAGTTCGGTTTGTTGCCGCTCTTGCGGAAGGCCTCGACTACTTTCAGCCGCTTGGCGTACTTCAAGCGCTTTTGCAGCGAGGTCTCATGCTTCATCTTCTCGCGCAGCTCGACCGAGAGCTCTTCCACTTCAACGCGCTTCAGGATCTCCTTGATGGCTTCAGCGCCCATCATGGCTTTGAAGCCGGTAGCGCGGAATTGCTGGTCCAGTTCGCGGAAGCGTTGTTCTTCCTTGATGACCTCGCGGTCTTTGACCGGCGCATCGCCGGGGTCAACCACGACGTACGATTCAAAGTACAGGACCGATTCCAAATCGCGCAGGGAGATATCGAGCAAATGCCCAATGCGTGAAGGCAGGCCCTTGAAGAACCACACGTGGGAGCAGGGAGAAGCCAGCTCAATGTGGCCCAGGCGCTCACGACGGACTTTGGACAGCGTGACTTCAACGCCGCACTTGTCGCAGATCACGCCGCGGTGCTTCATTCGTTTGTACTTGCCGCACAGGCACTCCCAGTCCGTCACGGGACCGAAAATACGGGCGCAGAAAAGACCGTCGCGCTCGGGTTTGAAAGTGCGGTAGTTAATCGTTTCCGGCTTGGTTACCTCGCCGTGAGACCAGCTCCGGATCTTTTCCGGCGAGGCCAGGCTGATGCGAATGGAATCAAAGTCGGTAATGGTGCTTCCCAGATCAAACGGACTTGAACGATACAAGGTGTCCTCCTGCGGTTATTTGCGCTACCGCACGCGGCTCCCGGTTCTAAAAACTTCTTTCTGGTCTCAACCCCAGCCAGGAGCGGCTCCGGAGTTGAGACAGGCGGACGAACTGCGCTCCTACACGAGCGTCAGTCGGCCGCCGCCGCGGTCGGCTTACGACCGCCTTCAAGGGTTTTGATCAGCTCAACGTCCAAGCAGAGCGACTGCAACTCGCGGATCAGCACGTTGAATGACTCAGGCACGCCGGGTTCAATGGCGGCCTCGCCTTTCACAATGGCCTCATAAATCTTGGTGCGGCCAAAAACGTCGTCTGACTTCGCGGTGAGCAGCTCTTGCAGAATGTAGGCTGCGCCATACGCTTCAAGCGCCCAGACTTCCATTTCTCCAAAGCGCTGTCCGCCGAACTGCGCCTTGCCGCCCAGCGGCTGCTGGGTGATGAGCGAGTACGGCCCGATGGAGCGGGCGTGGATTTTATCGTCCACCAAGTGGGAGAGCTTGAGCATGTAGATGTAACCCACCGTGACCGGCTGTTCGAACTTGTCTCCGGTCATGCCGTCATAGAGGTCGGTCTTGCCGGATTCCGGCAGGTTCGCCTCCCGCAGCATGGCTTTGATTTCCACTTCGCGCGAACCGTCAAACACCGGCGAAGCAAAGAACACGCCCTTGGTGAGAGTACGGGCCACGTTCATCAGCTCGTCGTCTTCCAGCGCCGCGATCTTTTCGCCGAAAGGAGTTTCCTTGAAAATACTCTTCAACTCGCGGCGAACTGCTTCTTCGCGCGTGTTCTGCTGTAGGAACTCCTTGATGCGCTCGCCCAGGTGATAGCCGGCCCATCCCAGATGTGTCTCCAGGATCTGGCCCACGTTCATACGGCTGGGTACGCCCAGCGGGTTCAGCACGATTTCCACCGGAGTGCCGTCTGCCAGGTAAGGCATATCCTCTTCCGGAAGAATGCGGGCGATCACGCCTTTGTTGCCGTGACGTCCGGCCATCTTGTCACCCACGCTGAGCTTGCGCTTCATCGCGATGTAACACTTCACCAGCTTGATCACGCCCGGAGGCAGCTCGTCGCCTTTTTGCAGCTTGGAGATTTTCTCGTTGGTGATCTTGCGCAGAACGTCGATCTGACGCGATGTCATCTCTTCGATCTCGTCGATCTGCTCGTTCACGCGCGGGTCTTTGTCAGCGTACTTAATGCGCTTGAGGTTGCGGGTGGAGATGCGCTCGATGGTCTCACGGTCCAGGATCGCGCCCTTGGTGAGCAAGCGCTTGTTGGTGCGCTCGTCATGCAGGTCGGCCTGGACTTCTTTCGCGCCCAGAATGCCTTCCAGTCGCTTGAGACGTTCGTCGGTCAGGATTCGGATTTCGTCAGCCAGGTTCTTTTCCAGCCGCTCAATCTGCGAGATCTCGATGGCCTTGGCGCGCTCATCTTTCTCCTGGCCTTTGCGAGAGAAGATCTTCACGTCGACCACTGTGCCTTCGATGCCGGGAGGGCAGGTCAAGGAAGCGTCGCGAACATCGCCGGCTTTTTCACCGAAGATGGCGCGCAGCAGCTTCTCTTCCGGAGTGAGCTGGGTCTCGCCTTTTGGCGTGACTTTGCCCACCATGATGTCGCCCTGCTTCACCGTGGCGCCGATGCGGATCACTCCGCTTTCATCCAGATCACGCAGAGCGGATTCGCTCACGTTCGGGATGTCACGGGTGATTTCTTCCGGTCCTAGCTTGGTGTCGCGGGCTTCGATCTCGAATTCTTCGATGTGCACGGAGGTGTAGTAGTCCTCCTTGACCATCTTTTCCGAAACCAGGATGGCGTCCTCAAAGTTGTAGCCGCGCCAGGGCATGAAGGCCACAAGCACGTTGCGTCCCAGGGCCAGCTCGCCCTTGTCGGTGCAAGGCCCGTCAGCGATGACCTGGCCTTTTACGACGCGGTCGCCCTTCTTGACCACCGGCTTCTGGTTGATGCAGGTGTTCTGGTTGGACCGTTTGAACTTCGTGAGCTGGTAGATGTCACTACCGACTTCGCGAGAGAGCTGGGTCGGATGGTGTTCACCTTCCACGCGCACAATGATGCGTTCTGAATCGACGGAATCAATGATGCCGTTGCGGCGTGCCAGCACCACGGCGCCGGAGTCGCGGGCCGTGACGCCTTCCATGCCGGTACCCACCAGCGGAGCAGCGGCACGAAGCAGCGGCACCGACTGGCGTTGCATGTTGGCGCCCATCAGCGCGCGGTTAGCATCGTCATGCTCCAGGAACGGAACAAGTGAGGCCGCCACGGAGACGAGCTGTTTGGGACTGACGTCAACGTAATCAACTTCCTCGCGCCGCACCAGGACGAAGTTGCCGGCCTTGCGCGCGTCGACGAGCTCGTTGACGATGCGGCCTTTCTCGTCCAGGTCAATGTTGGCCTGCGCGATCACGTGGCGATCTTCTTCCCAAGCCGAGAGGTAGAACGAGAACGGCTCGGTCTCAAGCGCTTTCTTCCGACGCTCTTTCAGATCGGCAATGACTTTCTCGGCTTCCTTCAGCTCAATGTGGTCGCCGACGCGGTAGTCGCTGTCCCCGGAGTTCATGACGGTCACAAAGTCGATAACCTTTCCCTCCTTGATGCGGCGGTAGGGCGACTCAATGAAACCATAGTCATTAATGCGGGCGTAACAGCTCAGCGAGCTGATCAGGCCGATGTTCGGACCTTCCGGCGTCTCAATCGGGCAGATGCGGCCGTAGTGCGTAGGGTGAACGTCGCGGACTTCGAACCCGGCGCGCTCGCGGGAGAGACCGCCCGGCCCAAGGGCCGAAAGCCGGCGCTTGTGCGTGATCTCTGACAGCGGGTTGGTCTGGTCCATAAACTGCGATAGCTGGGACGAGCCAAAGAACTCACGGATGGCGGCCATGACTGGCTTGGCATTTACCAAGTCGTGCGGCATGGCTGTGGACATTTCCTGGTACACAGACATCTTTTCTTTGATGGCGCGTTCCATGCGGACCAAGCCGATGCGGAACTGGTTCTCCATCAATTCGCCGACCGCGCGGACGCGACGGTTGCCGAGATGGTCGATGTCATCCACCGAGCCAATGCTCTTGCGCAGCTTGAGCAGGTAGCGGATGGTAGCGTAAAAATCTTCCGGATCGAGCGTGCGTTTCTCCAGCCCGGTGGCATCGTTCTTTTCGTACAGCTTGATGTTGAACTTCAAGCGGCCCACGCGGCTGAAATCGTACTTGCGCGGGTCAAAGAACATGCCGTGAAACAGAGCCGTGGCGGTGTCGAGCGTCGGCGGGTCGCCGGGACGCAGTTTGCGGTAGATTTCGATCAGGGCCTCTTGCGGCGTCTTGACGGAGTCACGGCGCAGCGTGGCACTGATCATGTTGCCCACATCGTCGCGCTCGGGGAAGAAGATATGGATCTCTTCGATCCCGGCATCGGTGAACTTGGAGAGCTTGTCCGGCGTGAGCTCGCTGTTGGCTTCGAGCAGCACCTCACCACTGGCGGTATCGACGACATCGGCGGCGGTAAATGCGCCTTCGAGGTCGGTGGTGTCGATATCGATCTCAGTGATCTTGGCTTTCTGAATTTCTTTCAAGATCGACGCCGAAATCTTGCGCCCGGAGTGCGCGACCTCATGGCCGCTCTTGTCCTTGATGCTGTGGGCCAGCTTGAGACCCAGCAGGTTCGTGGGACGCTCAATGCCGCTCTCCAGGATCCAGCGCAGTTTTTTGTCCTTCAGGCTGATGCGATCCACCGTGTAGAAGGTGCGCAGGATGTCTTCGTCGGTGCGCAGGCCCAGGGCGCGCAAGAAGATGGTGCCCAGGAATTTGCGCTTGCGGTCAATGCGGACGTAGACAACGTTCTTCTGGTCATACTCAAACTCCACCCAGGAGCCGCGATAGGGAATGATCTTGCCCAGGAAGTAGGTGCGGTTGTTGGCGGTCTCAAAGAAGACGCCAGGCGAACGGTGCAACTGGCTGACGATCACGCGCTCGGTGCCGTTGATGATGAAGGTGCCGTTCTGCGTCATCAGAGGAATGTCGCCGAAGAAAACTTCCTGTTCTTTGATGTCGCGGATGCTCTTGTTGCCGGTCTCAGGGTCTTTGTCGTAGATGGTCAGGCGGATGGTGACCTTCAGCGGGGCGGAATAGGTCATGCCGCGCTCTTCACACTCGGCTACGTCATATTTGAGCTGCAAGCCCACCGGGTCGCCGCACTTGTTGCAAAAGTCGGGTGTGTTGGCGTTGAAGGTGCCGCACTTGCCGCAGAGCACGTCGCCAGGATGAAACGGATCGGTGATGACCGTGTTGCCGCAATTGCGGCAGGTGGTGCGGAGGTGATGCAGCCCTTTCAGGTGTCCGCATTTGCACTCCCAGTTGCCAATGGAGAAATCCACGAACGCCAGTTCGGAGACGTTGCGGAAATCAGTGATGGGGAAGACAGATTGAAAGACGGATTGCAAACCGCTGTCATCGCGCTCGCTCGGCAGTTTGTCCATTTGCAGGAAGCGGTCATACGAACGCTTCTGTGCTTCAATCAGGTTCGGGATCTGCAAGGTCGCCGGAATTTTAGAAAAATCGAGACGATAACGATGGAGGCCATTCTTGTTCGGCATGAATAACTCCTAAGACTTTGTTGGTTCGCTTACGAGCGCGAACGTGAGAGGCTTGCTCAAAAATGCTTGCATTTTCTCAAGCAAACCTGTTAACTAAGCAGTTTCAACTACGTTTTTAGCGGTCTGAACCCGCGGTTGCAGCGGACAAAAGCAGTGGGCCAACGGAAGACAAGAGTTTCCGTTGGCGCCGCGTAAGCGCATTGCAGTAGATAAATTGTGTTTGTCCGCGCCCGTCTGACTTAGACCGTTCTCGGTCCGTTTATCACAGACCTGTTGCAAAACGACAAAACCAGCAAGTCAAGCTACGACTCCAGAGCCACGCCAAGCTTGGAGCACCACGCCTGTCCCTGCGCAATGAACAATACTTGCATCGGAAGAAAAATACCCGTGACTATTAGATTACGGGAGTTCTCTTCCGGATTCAAATCCCAAAAGACCAGGAAACACCGCCATTTCTGGCCGTGCCCTTTACGGTCCCGCGGGCTTTGCCTCAGAAGGAACAAATGAACGATGAACCAAAGCGGGCCAGGCTTTCGCTCAGCCCGCTGACTACGGTTCACTTAATCTATTTACTTAATCTCAACGGTCGCGCCTGCGTCCGTGAATTTCTTCTTAATGGTCTCCGCTTCTTCCTTGGAGACGTTTTCCTTGACGTTCTTGGGGGCTCCGTCAACCAGGTCCTTGGCTTCTTTCAAGCCCAGGCTGGTGACTTCGCGCACGGCCTTAATCACGTTGATCTTGTTGGCGCCGGCGCCGGTCAGGACCACGGTGAACTCAGTCTTTTCCTCTGCCGCTGCCGCGCCCGCCGCCGCTCCGCCGCCGGCCATCATGACCGGAGCTGCTGCCGCCGCTGACACGCCAAGGCGCTCTTCAAGCTTCTTTACGAGCTGTGCCGCGTCGAGCAGGCTCAGCCCTACGATTTGATCTTCCAATTGCTGCAAATCTGCCATTGTGTATCTCCCACTCTTTAGTCAGTTTGTGCTGATTCGCCGCATCCTCTCAGCGTGTTCCAATGCGCCCAGACCGCGCCACGTGAGGCTTTGACAGCGATAAACTCCCCTGGGGCAGTAGCACTACGCCGCTCCAGGCAATTGGCCGGCTAGCTTGCTGCTTCGTCGGCTTCTTTGAACTTTTTCTTCTCTACGCCCTGGCTGACAACCACTGCCAGATCCCTGCCAACGGCGCTCATCACCGTTACCAGGCGTTGCGCCGGTGCGTTCATCAGGAAGAGCAGCTTGGAATAAATCTCTTCCTTGGAAGGCATGGTGGCCAGCGCTTTGATCTCATTGACGGAGATCACGCGGCCATCGAGGATGCCGGACTTAAAGGAAAATTCCGGATTCTCGGTGACGTACTTGCTGATCGCCTTGGCCAGAGCCACGGGATCGCCTTCGGTATACGCGACGGAAGAGACGCCCTTCAGGCCCTTCAGGGCCTCTGCGACTTTGGTCCCTTCAGAAGCGCGCTTGGCCAGTGTGTTTTTCACCACCTGGTATCTGCCACCGGCAGAACGCACCGTCTTGCGAAGTTCGTAGTCCTGGGCCACGGTGAGCTTGGAAAACGTGCCCACAATCATGCTGCTGGCCTTTTGCAGCTCATTATTGAGCTTTTGAATCTGTTCGGCTTTTTTTGCCTTGGTGACTGCCATGTCTCAATCCTTTTCCTTATTCAGGGATGGGCCACTGCTAACGCTGGGCCGCTCGCTTTATGCTTTGGCTGCCGTCTCAACCGGCGTGGTATCCACCGAGATTCCCGGCCCCATGGAGGACGAAAGATACGCCGCCTTGATGTACTTGCCTTTGGCCGCCGCGGGCTTGGCCCGGACGACGCTGGTAATCACGGCGGTGGCGTTATCCACCAGTTTGTCCGGCGTAAAAGAAATCTTTCCTACCGGAACGTGCACGAGCGCGGTCTTGTCGGTACGGAATTCGACTTTGCCGGCCTTGATTTCCTTGACCGCGTTGGCGATGTCAAAGGTCACGGTGCCGGTCTTTGGATTGGGCATGAGACCCTTGGGGCCGAGCACCTTACCGAGCTTGCCTACCGACCTCATCATGTCCGGTGTGGCGATCACGGCGTCAAAATCCGTCCAGCTTTCCTTTTGGATCTTCTCCACCATTTCCTCGCCGCCGATAATGTCCGCACCAGCAGCTTCGGCTTCGCGGACCTTTTCTCCCGTGGCGATGACCAGGACTTTCTTGGACTTGCCCAGCCCATGCGGCAGGACCACGGTGCCGCGGACCATCTGGTCCGCGTGTTTCGGATCAACGCCCAGACGGAGCGTGACTTCTACGGTCTCATCAAACTTGGCGAACTTGACCTTCTGGAGCAGCGGCACGGCTTCCGTCAGCAGATACTGGCGGCTTTCTATCGCCGCGCGCGCCTTGGTAATGTTCTTTCCTGTTTTCCGGCTCATTCGTTTTGTCCTCATCTCCCACCGCTCCGCTAGAATTCCGCGGGCCGTAGTACGATTTTTTTAAACTTAACCTTAAAACTTAACCAACTACTTCAATACCCATGCTGCGGGCCGTGCCCTTGACGCTTTTGACCGCCGCGTCGAGAGAGGCCGCGTTCAGGTCCGGCATCTTCTGCTTGGCGATGTCCTGGACCTGTTTTTCCGTCACCTTGCCCACTTTATCTTTGTTGGGCGAGCCGGAACCTTTGGCGATGCCCGCTGCCCGTTTGAGCAGAATGGAGGCCGGAGGCGTCTTAGTGATGAAGGTGAAAGACCGGTCGGTATAAACGGTAATCACCACGGGAATGATCAAACCCGCCATCTCTTTGTTGGAGGTGCGGGCGTTGAACTGCTTGCAGAACTCCATAATGTTGATCTGCGCCTGGCCCAGTGCGGGACCCACGGGAGGAGCCGGCGTTGCTTTGCCCGCTTCGATCTGCAACTTGACGGATGTCTGTACTTTTTTCGGTGCCATCGATGTCTTTTTCCTGAATCCTGGTTTTCCTGAATCTTAGTTATTTGTGTGGCCCAGGCACTTTTGCCTGCGCTCGAAAAGCCTACGCAACTTTTTCTACTTGCCCAAATTCTAGCTCCACCGGCGTGGCCCGGCCGAAAATCGTGACCATGACTTTCAGGGTCTCGCGGTCTTCGTTGACTTCATCCACGGTGCCGTTGAAGTTCGCGAACGGGCCGTCGGTAATGCGCACGGTCTCGTTCTTCTCAAACTTCACCTTGATCTTGGGCTTGTCCTTGCCTACGTTCACCCGGTAGACGATCTGGTTGACCTCTTCTTCCGAAAGCGGCGTCGGCTGCTGGCCTGTGCCCACGAACCCGGTGACCCGAGGCGTGGATTTCACCACATGCCAGACGTGGTCATCCATGTCCATCTGCACCAGCACGTACCCGGGATAAAACATGCGCTCCACGGTGTACTTTTTGCCCGCGCGTACTTCGGTCACGGGCTCGGTGGGGATCAGCACCTTGCCGATCTTCTCCTGTAGCCCAAAAGCGATGATGCGCGATTCCAGCGATTCTCTGACTTTCTTCTCGAACCCAGAATACGTGTGGATGATGTACCACTTCATGTTCGGGTTCGCGTTTTCAGTGGAACCGGGCTGCGCGCCTGCTTCAGGCTCGCCGTCGGCTCCTGTGATGTTCTGCTCAGTCATGCTCTGCACGGACTTTCCGGTGTTTTTACCGCCCACGATGCAACACCCAATTCACTGCGCTGCCAATCCCCTGGTCAATGATGAAAAAATATATGCCAAAAAGAATGACGGTAATAATGACTACCAGCGTCGTCGACTGGACTTCCCTTGTCTTGGGAAAGGTGACCTTCCGCATTTCATTGCGGACGTCAGTGAGAAAACCCATGGTACGCGTGGGAATCTGCTTGAGCTTGTTGCCCATACCTTCGTCGCTCGCTACCGTTGCTGCCTTTGCCATTGACTCCTACTTTCCTCTGTCTGAAGGCCCGCGGTCACCTTCATCGTCATCCGTTCTGGCGTCCCGATTCTGGCAGGGGCGGAGGGATTCGAACCCCCAAGTCCGGTTTTGGAGACCGGCAGTTTAGCCGTTGAGCTTACGCCCCTGTTGGAGCACTCAGCATTCAGCAGTTAGCATTCAGCCCTAATTGCAACGCCTTGTGTTCTCAAAAACTCTTCCAGTCTCTTTGCCCTCTGTAACCAGCGATTCGCGCCTTTGAGCTGAATGCTGATTGCCGAGTGCTGACTGCTATTTCACTTCTTTATGCGGCGTATGCTTGCGGCAACGCTTGCAAAATTTGCTGAACTCAAGACGCGCCGTAGTGGTCTTTTTGTTCTTCATGGTGGAATAGTTCCGTTCTTTGCAATCGCCGCACTGTAAAGTTACGATTTCTCTCATAAAAACCAGCCCTTAGCCATTGGCTCTTGGATTTGACCTTCAAAGAGCAAGGCAACTTATCGCAATTTCTGATTTGCGATTTGTGATTGGGGAATTCAAAAATCACCAATCACAAATCACTAATTCTTTTCTTACTGAATAATCTCGCTGATGGTGCCCGCGCCTACCGTCCTGCCGCCTTCACGGATGGCAAACCTCAAGCCCTTCTCCATCGCCACCGGCGTAATCAACTCAATCGCCAGCGACACGTTGTCTCCCGGCATC
>Ga0137407_10000685_pt1 | contig 22387 bp, 19 predicted proteins | sample CZOMad2_2_16fung_FD_108410 | JGI IMG/M metagenome (GOLD analysis project Ga0137407, IMG submission 108410) | Vadose zone soil fungal communities from Angelo Coast Range Reserve, California, USA - CZOMad2_2_16fungal (Illumina Assembly) | ecosystem: Environmental > Terrestrial > Soil > Vadose... | reverse complement strand
TCGGCAGAGTCGGAGGCGTGCGCCGCGTTGATCATGATCGTCTGACCAAACTCTTTTCGGATAGACCCCGGGGGCGCTTTGGCCGGATCGGTTGGGCCAAGCACGTCGCGAATTTTGCGAACCGCATCGACACCTTGATAAACAATAGCAATCGATTTCTCGGTTCCCGGAAGATCGCGCTCTTCCGGCGGGCATTTGCTCGGTTTTCGTCCGGCCATGAATTCCACAATGCCCTCCCAGTTTTCGCGTCCGCTCTTGGCGCCGAGCTTTTCCTCTAGAACCGGCAATACCGGCCCGTAGAACTCCTTCGCCTGTGCCACACTCATCTGGTGGACCTTGAAACCAATGATGTGGAGGCCGGACCGGGAAAAGACTTCAATCACGCCCCCGGGTCGCAGATTAGGGAATTTAAAATTGTCCGGCTTAATTAGGACGAGTGTTTTCTCGATTTTTGCGTCGGTGGGGAAATTGATTGAGTAATCTAGGATCCCGCCATCATGATCGGAGAATTCGGCCCAGAGTTTCAAATCGCGCTCGACGGCTTTGGTCTCGAAAGCCGCCAGCACTCCTGGCTCGAAGTAGGTTACCTTTCCGGAATCGTCGGTGATGTAGTCGCCGTAGGTATCGCGAATCGTTTCGCCGCTGGTGCGCTCATGCAAGATGTGCCCAACAGTCTGATGAATCTTTTCCACCGCGTCCGGTCCGCGAAAAATGAGGAACAAGACCCGCGGACGCTGGCCGTTCTTCTCGCCGGTGAAATTTTTTAAGACGTAATCGCGAATTAACTCCTGTGTAGCGCGGTGATCCACGTCAGTTTCCGTCACGATCGTTTCTGCGTATCGTCTTGCCAGTTCCGGACTCGGGGCAAACATGCGCCCGCCAACCAGATCGAGTCCGGTCCGCGAAATTAGCCGGCCGACAATGCCGCCGGTGCGGGATTTGCGCATCGAGTATGGCGTGATGATTGCGTAGGAAACTTCTTCGGTCTGCATGGATTGTACTCGCGGCTTATGATTAAACCGCGTGGAATGCAGAGAAACCGAAGCCGCCAGGCTGCAGGAACCTAGCTGTCCGCTGTGCGGCGCGTCAAATAGTTTTGGCCAAGACTGCGATCCATTTCCCGCGGCGACGCACTTCAACGAGGTTGATCTTGTGGCGACGTAAAGCGCGCACGAATTCTCTCTCCTGGGTTCGCAAAACACCGGAAAGAATTAAACAGCCGCTTCGCTTTAGCCTCGGTAGAATCTGAATAAGCAATTCGCTGAACAGATTTGCGGTCACGATGTCGATCCTGCGCGGCGAGATCCAACGACGCACGTCGCCTAATTGAAAATCCACGTTCTCGATTTTGTTAAGACGCGCGTTCGTTTCGGCGGTTACAATAGCAATTGGGTCGATATCAATGGCGACGATACGCTCCCCGCCAAAGCAGCTCGCGGCGAGAGCGAGGATGCCGCTCCCGGTTCCAAGATCGACAACGAATTGGGGTTTCCTTCGGCGGGTTACCTCTTCGAGCAGGCGCAACGACATCGCCGTCGTTGCGTGTTCACCTGTGCCAAACGCTGCCCCGGCGGGAACAATCAAACTGTAGGGGAAGCTGACAGCTTCCCGTCTTGTCGGAGAACGAACAACCAACAGCCGTTTCCCGATTCTAAGCGGCTTGGGTTTCTCCTTGCGCGCAAATCGTTTCAGCCAGTCGCGAGGCAGTTTCTCGACCCGACCACCAAATTCGTGGATAAACCTTTGCGATTTACGTCGCGAGTCACACGTTATTTCGAGTTGTAATCTCTTCCGCCCCGGTCTGGAAATCACTACCAGCGCGCCTCGAGCGCGCGCTTCCAAAATCTCCTCGCGCGCGCTCAGCCAGCGCGGGTCCGCTGCCTTTCGCCACAGATACATGGATCGGGGAACGCACTGCCTGACTTGTGCGCTCTCAGAAACGACGATGTCGATTCTATTTCTTCTCGGGCGCTTTTTCGTCCTTCATCTGCGCCATCTTTTGGGCGAGACCTGCCGCGAATTTTGCGTATTGGATATTGTCGATCGTGAATGTCCCGAACATATAGTTCGAGTTTTCCCAGGCCCAATTCTGATCCGCATCGGTGTAGGACATTTTTGACGTGCGTCCCTGTGCGTATTCGTGATGAAGCGGATCAGCGCCGCGCGGGTTCATGATTTTCGGCGTGCCACCCAGTCCGCCCTCGATCAGATGACCGCGGAAAGTGCCATACTGCCCAAGAGTGATCTCATGATCTTTGCCCTCAATCTTGCGGGTGATCAGCACGTAGCGCGTTTCTGTTTTCTTGGAGGCGCCCGGCGTCAACACCTTTGCAGCGATCGCTTCCAATGCTTTGCGTTGTTCCGGAGTCGCTTTCTCGTCGATGTAATTGTAAGAGAAGTTCCAGTTGCCAAACGATTCCATCATCGTCTGACCTTCAGGGCTCTGCCCCATAGCCGCGATGGCGAGCCCGTCGAGCTTCACTTTTCCGTAATTGCCTTTCTGGATGAAAAGCACCTGTCCGCCGCCGCAGGTCATCTTGGTCGGCTAGGAATTGAACCAACACGCGCATGCGGCATCGCACGAACAGGCTTTTTCCAGTTGGCCCGTAGTTTTCCACGGGGTTTTGTCTTTAGGTTCATTTGTGGCCCGAAGGGACGATCCGAGCAAAAGGGGGCCTGCAAAGAGTGCACACGGGAAGAAGGATGCGGTTTTCATTATGCGGCATTTTACGGGCACACGCGTTCCAGACAAATCCATTTTGGCAGTGGCCTGCCAGCTGTAGCTTGGCGGGTTCGGACGGTCCGCCTTCGCCGAGGCTACGGCGGACGCTCCAGCCTTTGCTTTACGCTGGGGCTCCAAGCGAAGCCTGGAGCGGGTGACGAGGCTCGAACTCGCGACGTCCTCCTTGGCAAGGAGGTGCTCTACCACTGAGCTACACCCGCAATTCTGAGGAAAGCAATAATGTATAGCGGGCCGCGCAGCGCAACTTTTAATTACTCTGGTTGGCCAATCCTTGAAGATTTTTGAATCCAAATCGTACTCGGCCTCCATCTCATTCTCAAAGGAACCATTTATGAAAATACGATTACTATCTTGCATCGCGTCGTTCGTGCTCGCCATGGGCGCGACCGCCCAGACTCCCACTCCCGCGTCTGCTGCGGAGCAATCTTCTCCAACGGCAACGGTTTCGCCGACTTCAACGACAATGGTATCGCCAAGTCCAATGATGACAGTGTCACCAGGGGCGACTCTTGCGCCCGCGACTACCGTCTCCCCGGCACGCAGTACGACGAGCGACGATCTTCAAAAGAGGATCGAAAAGAAGGTCCGCAAACACTTGAATGTTTCGGTCGATGATGACGCTGTCGGGCATGATTCGGACGTTCCCTGGATAGCGATCCCAATTGTGATGATCGTTTTCCTCACCATCTTCGGGACGCCGATCCTCATTGTCGCGGTGATCCTGTATTTCAGCTTTTCGAAAACCCGGGCGTTACATCGCACTGTCCGTATGATGGTGGAAAAAGGGCAGCCAGTACCTGAGGCCCTCCTGAATCCACCGCCCGCACAGCGGCAGCGCTCCGACATCCGTCGTGGCGTCGTCCTGGCGATGGTTGGCCTTGGCCTGATGCTCTTCTTCGCCGCCGTAAACGATTGGGAGGGTGGCGCGTGGAGCATCGGGCTAATTCCCTTCCTGATTGGCGCGGGTTATCTCCTGGTGTGGAAGCTGGAGGGAAAGAAGGACAATGTGCCGCCGGTACCGTAACCTGCGGCTGTGGAGCTGACCGATGGCGACCTCATCGCGCGAGTCCTTGTCGATGACGATCAGCACGCATTTGGCGAACTGGTGCGGCGGCATCAATCGAGTGTGCGAGGTCTGCTGCGCCAGCTTACCCGCACTGATGTCGCGCTGGCGGATGACCTCGCCCAGGACACTTTCTTGCGCGCATATAAAAACATCCGCAGCTTTCGTGGCGAAGCCCGTTTCTCGACCTGGCTTTATCGCATTGCTTACAATTGTTTTCGGGAAGACGCACGGCGACGCAAGGAACTTGTCGGAATCAATGAGGAACAACTTCAATCCGAGCGGGATCCCCAGGTGGCCGATCCTGGTCTGAGACACGATCTTATGCATGCGTTGAGTTTGCTTCCATTGCACGAGCGTTCAGCGGTTTTACTTTGCTGCCAAAATGGACTTTCGCATGAGGAGGCTTCGCGGGTATTGGATATTCCCCTTGGCACGGTGAAGACGAACGTGTTAAGGGGACGAGAGAAATTGAAACGCACGCTGGTAGCATGGAAAACCTGAGTAACATGAAAGAGATACAGCAGGAAGATTTGCTGGATCGACAGCTTCGCGAAGTGGCGCCCTACATCGACGACGAAGGATTTACTGCGCGCGTGTTGCGGCAATTGCCGCCCCCGCGGCACGCACGCCGCTCGTTCCGGGGTGCCATTCTTTTGACGATCACGTTGCTTGCGAGCGTACTGGCTTATCTACTCTCGGACGGCGGACGTTTTCTCGTGGTCGAGGCAACGCGGCTGACGACCTTGCCGACTTTGTGGCTTTTCGTCCTCGCGCTCGGCAGCGGAATCCTCGTGATGGCAGGTGGCGTTATTGCCGCCATCTCCAAGACAAGGGAAGTGCAATCTTAGATCGCAAGAAGTTCGCGCGCCTGGCGTACATCGCGTTCGATCTGTCGGACGAGCGCCTCCAGGTTGTCGAACTTTTGTTCCGGCCTAAGATAGCGAATAAATCGGACTTCGACATCTTTGCCATAAATGTCGCGGTTGAAATCGAGGAGATAAATCTCCAGGACGCGCTCTGGCTTGTCGCTGCTGACGGTTGGCCGATAACCGAGATTCACCACGCCGGGATATACCGCGCCATCGAGGGTTGCTTCGGCGAAATAGACTCCGTTCGGCGGAAATTGCTCGCTGTGCGCGCTCAGGTTGGCCGTAGGATACCCCAGTTTCTTTCCAATCTTACCGCCGGCCACGACTGTCCCGAGGATCGTGTAATCGCGGCCGAGCATCGCAGCGGCCATCGCTAAATCGCCTTTTTCCACGGCTCGTCGGACGGCCGTACTGCTAACAACGGCGCCATCCACTTTTACCGGTGGAATTGCGACGACATTGAAATCAAATTGCGCACCGAGTTTCTTGAGAAGATCGAGATTGCCGCGGCGATCTTTGCCAAACGACCATTCGTGCCCGACGCAAATTTCGCCGAGCGGATTCGAATGCATGACGAGTTGCTCGATGAAGTTCTCCGGTGGAGTAGCGGCGAATGTTTTGTCGAAGGTGATGACGAGAAGATGCTCGACGCCCAAATCGCGGATTAACGCGATCTTGTGCTGGGTCGCCGTAAGCAGATGAGGCGCGTTATGTGGCCGCAGCACCTTGAGCGGATGGGGATCGAACGTTATGACGACCGGCGTTCCGTTGACCGATTGTGCATGGCTTGTTGAGGTGCGGATCACGGATTGATGACCGAGATGGATGCCATCGAAGACGCCGATCGCGAGAAAGAGGGGGCCAGGCAAGTGCGCCAGCTCGGAGATGGAATGGAGCGTTCTCACAAAAATGACGAATGACGATTAACGAAATAATGACTAGGCTCGAATGACGAAAACGCGGGGCACGTGAAATCATTCGAGCTTCGACATTCGGATTTCGTCATTTTCCTAAGCTCCCCGCATCCGCGAAATCTCCGGAAGTGTCAGGATGCGGCTGAGAATTTCTTCGCGCGGCGCGTTTCTGATTTGATCGACACTGATCGTCTGAGCGACATCGAAACGACCGGACTTTGTGCGCCGCAGCGCTTTCAAGTGCGCGCCGCAACCGAGTTCCTCGCCGATGTCATGGACATACGTGCGAACATAAAAACCTTTGCTGCAAAGGACGCTGAAATCGATTTCCGGCAGTGCGATTCGATCTACACTGTAACGATAGACATGTACGAGGCGCGGCTCGCGCTGGACCACTTTTCCCTGGCGCGCCAGTTTGTAGAGAGGCACACCACCATGCTTTTTTGCCGAGACCATTGGCGGCATCTGATAGAAATCGCCGCGAAATTTTTCAAAGGCGGTGCGAATTTGATTTTCATCGAGCGGCGGCACATCGCGCTGATTGACGACTTCGCCTTGTCGATCTTGGGTGCTGGTCGTCACGCCGAGCAGGAGGGTCCCGGCATACTCCTTGTCTTCGCTCATGAGCAAATCCTGAATTTTCGTCCCGCGTCCAAGCGTGAGCAACAGCAGGCCGGTGGCGATAGGATCGAGGGTGCCACAATGGCCGACTTTCTTGATCCCGAGCTTTCGCCGGATCAGCGCCACGACGTCGTGCGAAGTCATCCCTTCTGCTTTATCGACAAGCAAAACGCCGTCAGGAGTGGGATTTAAGGACGTCACCAATTTCCTCCAGGACTTTCTCTTCGACCTCAGCAAGCGTCCCCCGTACGCGCGCGCCCGCCGCGAGAGTATGTCCGCCGCCGCCAAATTTCTGGCAGATGGCGCACACATCCACAGCATCACTTTTGGAGCGCATACTGACCCGCACCTTGCCGTCGTCCAATTCCTCAAAGAAGACGGCAACGATCACGCCGTGAATCGCGCGGAGATGATCGATCAATCCTTCGTTGTCTTCGGGAAGAACGCCTAGCTCAGCGGCCGTTCTTAAACTGAGGCTAACGCTTGCGACGCGACCGCCATGTTCAAAACGCATGGTGCGCAGCAGCTCACGTAAAAGCTCAAGACGGCGACGCGGATAGTTCTCATAAAGCTGCTGGTTTAGGCTACCAACATCGAGACCGGCGCGAATGAGCTCCGCTGCAATCTCGAACGTGCGAGCGCTTGTTTTTGGATATTGAAACGACCCAGTGTCGGTGGAGATCGCAGCGTAAAGATTCTCTGCGATGTCGCGATTGAAGGGCAGGTTCTGACTTTTGATCAGGCGGAAAATGATCTCCGCCGTGGCAGGCGCCTCAGGATCCACATAAACAACGTCACCATAACCAGGATTACTCGGGTGATGGTCGACGTTGATCCAAAGCTTCGCCGACCGGACGGCGGCAAGCGCGGTTCCGAGCCGGTTTTGAATTGCGGTGTCGAGCGCAATGGCACAATCGAAAGCTTCGGGGGCTGAAGGCGGCTTGGTTACCAATTCTGCGCGTGGAAGGAAGGAATACTTTTCGAGCATTCCTTCTTGATTCCACACGCGGACATCCTTTCCGAGTTCTTGAAGCGAGAGCGCGAGGGCGAGCTGGCTGCCGAGTGCGTCTCCATCCGGACGGACATGACTCATGACCGCGAAGCGCTGATGCTCGCGCAATATCCGGCCGATTTCCTCGAACTTGGATCTGGCGGCGCTCACTTATCCTCGGGGTGAGGCGTTTCGATTTCCTGCAGAATCTCGATAACGCGAGCGCCGCGTTGGATGGAATCGTCGAGATGAAAAATGAGATGTGGCGTGTATTTCATGGTGACGTGCCGGGCAAGCTCAGCCTGCAATGTTGCACGATGTGACACGAGTTTACTCAATACACTCTCTCCGCTATCCGATCCAAGGACGCTCACAAACACATGCGCGTTTTTTAAATCCGAGGTTACATCGACGTGATTGATGCTGACCAGCGCGCCTGCAAAACTAATTTCTCGCGCAATAATTCCGCTCAGCTCTCGTTTCACCACTTCGTTGATGCGCAGCATGCGGTGTTTCATAGGAAATGAACTTGCAAGAGTTACAAAGTTACCAACGGCGAACTCTTTTAACGATTCGACGATTTAGCGATTTAATGAATCACAATTTCTGCGCGATAGCTTCAAGTTGATAGCACTCGATCACGTCGCCCACTTGATATTCACTGAAGTCGCCAAGCTTAATTCCGCATTCCATACCCGAACGCACTTCTTTTACGTCATCCTGGAAGCGCCGCAGCGTCGAAATCCCGCCGTCGTAAACCGGCTGGCGTTTACGAAGTACGCGGGCACGCGCGGTCCGGGCCACCCGGCCGTCGGTAACGAGACAACCGGCCACAATGCCTCTGCTCAATTGGAATACCTGTTTGATGTCGGCATGGCCAATGACCGTTTCTCGGTGTTCGGGTTCGAGTAAACCGGCCATCGCTTCTTTAATTTGGTCGAGCAGTTCATAAATGATGCTGTAAAGCTTGACCTGGACACCTTCACGTTTCGCGGCGGGGACGGCCATGCTCTCGACCTTCACGTTGAAACCAACCACGACGGCATCCGATGCGCTTGCCAGCAAAATATCCGATTCCGAAATCGGTCCGACAGCGGAGTGAATGATCTCAAGATCGATTTTTTTGCTTTCGATCTGTTTCAATGCCCCCTCCAGCGCTTCGAGCGAACCTTGTGCGTCGCACTTTAGGACAATACGCAGAACTTTTTTTCCATCGGCCGCTTCGAGCAAGCTTTCGAGCGTGGCGCGTTGTGGCAAGGTCAGCTTGTTTGCGCGTTTTGCCTCCAGGCGTTCGTCGCTCAACGTCTTCGCCGAGCGTTCCGATTCCATGACGAGAAGTTCATCGCCAGCATTCGGCAGTCCGATAAAGCCGAGCACCCGCACCGCCGTGGACGGCCCGGCTTCCCTGACCGCTTGGCCGCGATCGTCCAAAAGCGATTTCACTTTGCCGCTGTAATCGCCACAAATAAAGGGATCGCCAATTTTCAGCGTCCCCATCTGCACGATAACGGTCGCAGTGGGACCCCGCCCCGCTTCCACCTGTGCTTCAATCACGGTCCCGCGCGGTGTGGCAGTAGGCGATGCTTTGAGTTCCATTACTTCGGCTTGCAATGTCATCATCTCGAGCAGGCGGTCGATTCCCGTGCACTTCGTTGCGGAGACGGGACAAACAATCGTTTCGCCGCCCCAGTCCTCCGGCGTAAGTCCCTGGTCCTGGAGTTGTTTCTTCACCCTATCGCTATTTGCTCCGGGAAGATCGATCTTGTTGAGCGCGACCATGATCTTTACGTGCGGAGCGGCCTTGGCATGATTAATGGCTTCAATCGTCTGCGGCATGATGCCGTCGTCGGCTGCGATGACGAGCACGACAATGTCGGTGACATTGGCTCCCCGGGCGCGCATCGCGGTGAAGGCGGCGTGGCCAGGTGTGTCGATGAAAGTAATTTTCGCTCCATTGCGATCGACGCTATAGGCCCCGATATGTTGCGTGATCCCGCCAGCCTCCCCCGCTGCCACACGCGTCTTGCGAATGGCGTCCATGAGCGTCGTCTTGCCGTGATCGACATGCCCCATAAACGTGATGATGGGCGCGCGCGGCTTGAGTTCCTCTTCCTTTTCAATAACCGGCGGCGGCGGCGCGACGACCACCTGTTCGACTTTGTGAACCCCGGCCCCTTTTTCGCGGCGCTCTTTTTCGAGAACAAACCCATGGGTCTCCGCGATCTTGGCAGCAATGTCTGGTTCGATTGTCTGATTGACGTTGGCGAAAATGTTGTAGGTCATCAGCTCCGCGATGAGCTGGTGCGGCTTCAAACTGAGTTCGCTTGCCAATTGCTTAACAATGATTGGTGGTTTGATCAGAATGACTTTCTGCCCCTCTGCTTCCCCCTCAGCAAGAGGCGGCACGGCCGAAGGTTGCTCAGTTGTGCTGTCGGCAATGGCGCCCGGCGCTTCAGGCGAAGACGATGGCGCGGGCTCGGTTTTTACTCGTGCCGGAGGTTTTGGGGCAACGACCGCCTTATCTAGCGACGCGCGGATGCGTGAAATTGGAGGCAAAACATCGCGCTTAGTTCCTACTTCACCATCGTCCGCCTTCTTGCGCGGCGTTTTTTTGTCGATAAGGGATACGCGCTCGACTTCATGGCGCGGTGCTGAAGCGGTTTGCGGCGTAAGTTTTGGAGTTGGCGGCTGCTGAGCGTGCGGCCTGGCCGGAGGTGCTGTCTCTACATGGGCAGAATCAGCCTCAGTCTTTAGCTTTTTCGCCGAAACCTTTGGTTTCGCTGTGTCGACTGGCTTCTGGGCAGCAGCGGTCTTACGCGCGGCGGGTTTGCGCGTTGCAGTCTTGCTGCTCGTTTTCGTTGCCATTGCTGTTCCTCTAAAATTTCGCTCATGGCTCGAGCGTGTTAAACCAGAGCCATATTACTGCACGAGCTCCTGCCCGTGCACCGCCTCGTGAATCTCTCGCGCCTTTGTCTCGTCGACGGCGAGAATATCTACCAAATCCTGCACATCGGCATCGCGCAATCCCTCCAGGTTCGTGAAACCGGATTTAACCAGCGTGAGTGCCTGCTCTTCAGTGATGGGCAGCGCACCCGCCAGTGTCTGCGCCGCTTGCGCAACTTTTTGCTCGACCGCGGTTGTCGCCGATATGTCCTTGCCGATATTAATCTCCCAACCTGTGAGTCGCGCAGTTAATCGCGCGTTTTGTCCTTTTTTCCCGATCGCGAGCGAAAGCTGATCTTCATCGACAGAAATCTGGACGTTCTTTTTTTCCGTATCGAAAAGCAGGTTCTTCACTTTCGCCGGCTTGAGCGCTTCCAGAATGTATTCCTTCGGGTCGGAACTCCAGCGAATGATGTCGACCTTTTCGTTGTTGAGCTCGCGCACGATGTTCTTGACTCGTGAACCGCGCATTCCCACGCAAGCGCCCACGGGGTCGACCTTCTCGTTCGCGCTCCAGACGGCAATCTTAGTGCGGTAACCCGCTTCCCGCGCGATGCCGCGAATCTCGACCGTGCCATCGGCAATTTCGCTTACTTCCAATTCAAAAAGACGACGGACAAAATTCGGGTGACTTCGGGAGACGATGATTTCGGGGCCGCGGATGCCATTTTCGACTGCGACTACGTAGGCGCGGAGCCGGTCGCCCACGTTGTAGTCTTCCACGACCACCCGTTCGCGTTGCGGCATGATCGCCTCAAACTTTCCAAGATCGAGAATCACATCTGACCGATCGAATCGACGCACGGTTCCGCTCACGATTTCACCGGCGCGGTCCTTGAACTCTTCGTAAATCATTTCTTTTTCGATCTGTCGAATCCGCTGCATCATCGCTTGCTTCGCGGTTTGTGCGGCGATGCGTCCAAAATTTCTCGGTGTAACTTCCACTTCGACGGTGTCTCCGACATTTGCATCCGGCTTGATCTTGCGCGCTTTCGAGAGCTCGATTTCATCCTGTGGATTATCGACATGCTCCACCACCATCAGATTGGCGAGAGCACGGATTTCGCCCGTCTTAGGGTTGATATCGATGCGCAGATCCCGCGAGGCGCCTACGCTCTTTTTGGAAGCAGAGAGCAGGGCGTTCGATACCGCCTCGATCAGGATTTCGCGTTTGATCCCGCGCTCCCGCTCCAGGTAATCGAGCATGGCAATAAATTCTGCGTTCATAAAAACATACAGCCCGCAGACGAAAAAGAGTGGGAACCACTTCCCACTCCGATCAGCGCGCGGACTCGACAAAGATATTACGTTCGCAAAGTCTTCTCGTCAAGCTGTGGTACGGTTTGATTTGACGTTGATAGGTCAATCTCCAACGTCTCAACATTCGATGATTTCGCGCTCTCAAGCCTTGTTGATCGTACTTTTGGTCTGGGCAGCGATTTACCTTCCTGCGGTTGGTTCGCTTGAAATCAAAGGTGAAGAGGGACGGCGGATTTTGCCAGCCGTGCGGATGATCGAGACCGGCGACTATATTGTGCCGAGAGTCGGCAGCGAGCCGTACTTGCGGAAACCGCCCCTGATCAACTGGCTGGTCGCCGCATCGTTCAAGATTTTCGGACAACGCAACGAATGGACGGCGCGCCTGCCATCGGTGCTTTGCGTGCTGGCCGTTGCGCTTGTGTTTATCACGGTTGCGCGTCGAAGCCTGGGCGCGAATGGATCGACAGTCGCCGCGTTGATCTGGCTAACGAACTTCGGCATCATCGAGAAAGGACGCTTGATCGAGATCGAAGCGCTTTACGTTTCGCTCTTCGCGATTGCTTTCGTTTGCTGGCTAAGCTGGTGGGAAGAGAAACGATCGACGTGGCTTACCTGGCTGGTGCCCTGGATTTTTCTCGGACTCGGTTGGCTGGCCAAAGGTCCGATGCACCTTTTCTTTTTCTACGCAATCGTGATCGCAGTGCTGTGGCGCTCGCGTGAATTGCGAACAATTTGGAACGTGCCACATCTGATCGGCCTTATCCTAATGGTCTCGATCTTCGCCGCGTGGGCGATTCCCTTTCTAAAGATGACAGACGGAGCGCATGCCGCTCAGGTTTGGTCGCGGCAGTTTTCTGGGCGACTCGCCGGGGAGGCGTTCAATCTTGGCCGTTGGGCGCTAAACATTCCACGCAGTCTTGGCTACTTTTTGCCCTGGATTGTGTTTGTGCCGTTAGTGGCCGGGACGAAATCCCGTCCGGAGGAGCGCGGACAAAATGTCCGCTCGGCGCACAGCCCACAGGCCTACGTTCCGCGCGCGTTGTTTTGGGCGAGCCTGACTTCACTCATAGTTGTCGATTTGATACCTGGATCGCTGCCGCGTTACACGATGCCGCTGCTGGCGCCGTTCGCATGGTTGCTCGGTTCGATTCTGACCGCCGAAACTGTGGTGTGGCCGAGATGCCTCGGCGGAAAAACTTTCTCCCTCAAGCATCGACAACGCGCGATTGCTTTTCTCGCTGTTGCCACTTGTGCAGCTGTTTGCATTTACGCCGTGGCAATTGTTCCGCGTTTGCAGGCGCGGCAAAAAGTGAAAACTATCGCGGCAAGAATCGAGGCCGTTGTTCCCGGATCGGAGCGGCTGTACGCGGTCGATCCCGATTATCAACCGTACCTCTTTTACGTTCGTCGCCCGATCGTTTACGTAAGTCGAGTGGTCGATCTGCCGGGCGACGCATCCTATTTTTTAGTGCAACCGGTGAATGAAAGCTCAGCGGAAATAGCGCGGCAATGGCAACCGGCGTTTCCGCGCCGCGTATTGTCGATTCGAGATTATCGGGGCAAAAGAGTTTCCGTCTTCGCCATCGACAAGCGGTGAGGCGACGTCAAACTCGGCGCAGGTCTAGCCGGGATCGCTGATCCCGGCCCGGCTCTTGGATGCCATCTTCGCAACAGGGTGACCAACACCGCCCTAGGAGACCGGCAACGATCTCTGGGTTTGACAGGGATAGAGAACGGGAATTGGTTAGTATGCTAACTAATTCGATCTGCCATGATTTCTGACTGGGAAATGTTCGGTCCACTGCTCCACGGGACTGCTCGTGCCTGGCGGCAAAAGCTGGACGAACGTCTTAAGCCGATGGGCCTGAGCCAGGCAAAGTGGCGCACTCTTTTGCACTTATCGCTCGCTCGAAACGAACTCACTCAGGCGGAGATTGCCGCCCGTTTAGGCGTGGAGGAGCCTAGCGTCGTAACTTTGTTACATCGCCTCGAAAAGGAAGGTTGGATCGTACGCAGAAATTCATCGCATGACCGCCGTTGCAAAATGGTCAATCTAGGCCGCCGCGCCCAGCGCGTGATCAGTAAGATCAACGCGACAGCGGACGAACTCCGACATGAGTTACTTACGGAGGTCCCGGCACTCGAGCTGCAAACCTGCATTAAAGTATTGGCACATGTTCGCGCGAAAGCGGAGAAGCACGATAAACTTCGACGAACTGGGCTGCCATCGGTTGATCGAGGCGATAACGGCCAGGATGCGGACCGGCAGCCGATTACAAAGAAAAAGGCGCTTAGTGGCGCCCCAAGGATTTCTCAATGAAGCGCGCGCGCGTCACCAATAAAACTATTCCACGTTGGGCGTACCTGCTTTTCGGTGTCCTGGCCGCGTTTGTTTTGTATCGGATTTTTCAACATAGAGCCAGCGAGGCCAAAGCGGCCCAACCACCAGTCCGCCCGGTTCTCGTCGCAAAAGTCATTACGAAGGACGTGCCAATTTATCTGGATGAGATTGGCACATGCGCCGCGTACGAAACCGTCCAAGTGCAGGCACAGGTCAGCGGGCAGATCATGACGCGCGATTTCCAAGATGGCTCCGACGTGAAAAAAGGCGATTTGCTTTTTACAATCGACCCGCGTCCGTTTCAAGCCGCACTCGACCAAGCGAAAGCGCAAGCCGCATTAGACCAGGCGACGCTAAAGCGCCAGGACGACCTGCGCGCGAGAAAGGTTATATCGCCACAGGACTACGACATTGCTGTGGCGAACGCGCAGAAGTCGCAAGCCGTGGCGGAGGCCGCCCAGGTGAATCTCGATTTTTGCTATATAAAATCACCTATTAACGGGCGAGTAGGTCTGCGCAATGTCGATGTTGGCAACTTGGTTGGACCCTCGAGTCCGTCGCTTGTCGCCATTCAAGGCCTGGACCCGATTTACACCGATTTTACCGTTTCCGAAACAGACCTGCCGCTGGTGCGGCGTTATTTGAGTGGGCCAAACGTCAAAGTGGAAACGCGTTCTCCGGATGGCGGAAAACCACCACGCACCGGCGATCTTTATTTCATCGATACAGCGGTGCAGCCGGGCGCGGGCACGGTTAAAGCGCGCGCTGTCACGCCGAACCCCGACCATGCCTTCTGGCCATTAGAATTTGTGCGTGTGCGCTTCATTTTGGATAAGCTGCAAGACGCGAATCTAGTGCCGTCGCAAGCCGTGCAAATCAGCCAGAATGGCCCATTTGTTTTCGTGTTGAACCCGGACAACACAGTCGATCTGCGCCAGGTTAAACCCGGTCAGCGACAGGACGGCGATACAACCGTAATTGAAGAGGGCCTCAAAGCCGGCGAGACAGTTGTCGTTACCGGCCAGCTCGCGTTGGCGCCAGGGGCAAAGGTAGACCCAAAACCATACAATCCTCCCACTTCTCCCAGCGGCGGTCAGGTTGCTGCCGGCGCTCCAATGTAGAAAGTAGAAAGGCGTTTCCCGATATGGCCGGAGAAGATCAACACGATGGGGAAGGGGATCATGAGCATAATGGTTCGCCGCATCCCGCGAACGATCGACAACACCGCGGAAAATCGATAACGAGCGGTGCGCCACCGCCGCCAGAGGCGCCCTTGGTTAAAGTTAAAGGGTCCGGGCTGTCTGGTCCGTTTATTCGCCGGCCGGTGATGACGGTCCTGTTGACCTTGTCGGTTATCGTTGCCGGGATCGCTACCTACGGCAAGCTGGCGGTTAACGATCTGCCCGCGGTTGATTATCCGGTTATCCAGGTCACCTGCTCCTATCCTGGCGCCAATCCGACTACCATGGCGAATAACATCGCCACGCCGCTCGAGAAACAATTTCTGCAAATTCCAGGGCTCGACATCATCACGAGCACAAGCACGCAGGGGAACACGTCGTTCACGCTTCAGTTTGTTCTCAGCAAAAGTATTATCGACGCTGCCACCGACGTGCAGGCTGCGATCCAGCGCGCTACCGGAAAGTTGCCTCTCGATCTGCCCAGCCCGCCGACATTCACAAAAACAAATCCGAACGATCAGGCGATTTTCCTGGTCGGTCTGCTTTCCGATACGCTGACTGATGGCGATCTATACAAGTATGCGTCCACCGCCGTGGCGCAGCGCATCGCCATCCTTCCTGGTGTATCGCAGGTAAACATCTACGGCGTTCAGGCCGCGATTCGAATCAAAGCCGATCCCGCTGGCCTCGCTTCGCGCGGATTGACCATGGACGATCTCGCCAGCGCGATCAAAGCGGGGACGGTTTATACTGGCGCCGGCCAATTCGACGGGGCGCACCGTACATTTGTTCTTCTGCCGAACGGGCAGATCGATAAGGCAGAAGGCTATCGCAATTTGATTGTTGCGCGGAACAAGGATGGCTCGCCCGTTTATCTGCGCGACGTGGCCGAGGTTCGCCAGAGCGTGCAGGACGAGCGACTCTCCCGTACATTTTGGATGCGCGGTTTTAACCCGCCCGGCTCCGTGGTCGTGCTAGCCGTCTCGCGACAGGCGGGCGCAAACGCAGTCGAGGTCGCGAAGTCGGTCAAAGCACTCTTCCCCCAAATCCGCGCAAGTCTTCCAGGGTCCATCACACTCGTTCCGGTATTCGACCGGTCCCAGAGCATTGTCGATTCCGTTCAAGATGTGCAATTCACGCTCATGATCGCGTTCGTTCTGGTCGTAATCGTGATCTACGTCTTCCTTGGACGCGCCACCGATACGCTTATTCCTGCGGTCGCGCTTCCATTGTCCTTGCTGCTCACGGTCGCGGTCATGTTCGCGCTCAACTATTCCATCAACAATTTGACCTTGATGGCGTTGACATTGGCGATCGGATTTCTCGTCGATGACGCCATTGTGTTTCTGGAAAACGTCGTGCGTCGCGCGGAGCACGGTGAATCGATTCTAAAAGCCGCTTTCAACAGCGCTGGCGAGATTTCTGTCACCATCATGTCGATGACGCTGTCGCTGGCTGCGGTTTTTATTCCTCTCGTGTTTCTGCCCGGTTTGCTTGGCCGCATCTTCCGCGAATTTTCGGTTACGATTATCGTCGCCATTCTCGCGTCGGGTCTGATTTCGTTGACCCTCACTCCGCTGATGTGTGCGCGCATTCTGGGGGAACGCAAAGCCGGACATAAGCGCGCACGCATGGAAAAATGGACCAGCGATTTCATCCAACGCGTCATCGCAGCGTATGGCAGGGCCCTAGATAAATTTCTCGATCGCGCCTGGCTGACCGTTCCGATCCTCCTCGGATGCATTCTCGGGCTCTGGTTTTTCTTCACCCATTTGCCGTTCACCTTACTGCCCCCAGGCGACAGCGGTTTCATACGGGGAGTTTTCATCGCGCAGGAAGGTTCGTCGCCCGCGCAGATGCGTGCCTATCAGCAACAGGTCAATCAAAAGCTGAAGGACGATCCAAACATCGGACAATTTTTCACGCTCGCCGGCTTCGCAGCTCGGAGTTCGTCCTCGCAGGGCCTGATGTTCTTGTTTCTAAAACCGAGAAGTCAACGCCCGCCAATCGAACAGTGCATCCCGCAATTGCAGAAATCGATCAGCTCTATTCCGGGTATCACGGCCATTTTGCAACCGAACCCGGTGCTGCAGATCAATGTCGGTGCGACCAGTCAGACGCAGGGGCAATATGCTTATACCCTCAGCGGTATTGTGCCCAGTGACGTTTACGCCGCCGCCGATCAGTTAATGGCCAAGCTGAAGGATTTCAAAGGCTTCGCTTCCGTCCGCTCCGATTATTACAACAGCACACCGAATCTCACCGTCGATATCGACCGCGAGCGCGCTGCTACTTATGGTGTTTCTACTTCCGCAGTGCAAAGCTTGTTGCGCACGGCTTACTCGCAGAATTACATCTATTTGATCAAGCAACCCGAGGATCAATATCAGGTAATTCTCGAGGTGAAGGACAACGAGCGTGCTCAGCCGGCCGATCTCAATAATCTCTACGTGCGCAGTAACACTGGCGGGAGTTTCGGGGCCAGCGGAGGAGGCGGTGGAACAATCACGACCACTACTGGCACTACCGCCAACCTTGTGCCACTGCGCGCGGTAACATCGACAAAGCAAATCGTCGGCCCGCAGGCGGTCAATCACTTCAACCAATTTACTAGCGTGACTATCAACTTTAACTTGCTGCCGAATGTCGCGATTGGCGACGCAACAAGATTCATCGAAGACAGCTTCGCACAAGTGCACCAGCAAATCCCCAGTGTGCAGGCGACGTTTCAGGGTGAAGCGCTTGTCTTTCGCCAACTATTTAAGTCACTGCCGCTGCTGCTCATCGCCGCGATCTTCGTCATGTATGTGATTCTGGGAATCCTTTACGAAAGCTACGTCCATCCAATAACGGTGCTTTTTCCCGCGATCGTGCCGGCGGTCGTGGGCGGTTTATTCACGCTCTGGATTTTTGGATCTAGCTTGTCTCTTTACAGCGTTATTGGTTTGTTTCTTCTGCTCGGTATCGTAAAGAAGAACGGAATCCTGGTTGTCGATTTCGCGCTCAAACGCATCGACGAGGGATTAAGTCTGCGAGAGGCAATTCACGAAGCCAGTCTAGAGCGCTTTCGGCCCATCATGATGACCACTCTCGCCGCTCTCATGGGCGCTGTGCCACTCGCGCTTGGCTTCGGCCACGACGCCTCAGCGCGCCGGCCGCTCGGTCTTGTCATTGTCGGCGGCCTGATTTTCTCACAAATGATTACGCTTTTTGTGACGCCGGTCATTTATCTCTGGCTCGAATGGTTCCAAGAGCGCGTTCTCGATAAAGTGCCGTTTCTGCGCAGCGCGCATATGCATCACGAAGGCAAGCCCATCCCGCATCCCGCCGGAACCGGCGACGGCGAGTTGGAACCAGCCGGCGCGCCCTGATAATGACGAATGTCGAAGGAATGACGAAGTCCTAAAACACGGCAACTTGCGATCTCGCGTTCGTGATTTGAACATTCGAACCTCCCGCCTCCTTCGTCATTCGTGCTTCGTTAGTCATAGCGGCCTGTTTGAGACCAGCCGCGCACACTTTGAATTGGATTAAGTCAGATGCGCGCAATGGTACTCGAGAAACCGCGGCAGCCGCTGCAACTCCGCGATGTGCCAAAGCCGAAACGGGCGAGGGGACAAGTGCTTGTGCGCGTTGCCACGTGCGCGGTGTGCCGGACTGATCTCCACATTGTCGATGGCGAATTGCCGGACACGAAACTGCCGCTGATTCCCGGGCACCAAATCGTCGGCCGCATCGAAGAGATGGCGGACGATGTTGAGGGATTTTCCATCGGCGATCGCGTGGGTATTCCATGGTTGGGCTGGACGGATGGGGAGTGCGCTTATTGTCGATCGAACCGGGAGAATCTTTGCGATCGCGCGCGTTTCACCGGCTACACGATCGACGGCGGCTATGCTGAATTCACCGTTGCCGATTCGCGATTTTGTTTTCGCCTGCCCGGTCAATACAATGATGTCGATATTGCGCCGCTGCTTTGCGCGGGATTGATCGGTTATCGATCGTTGCGTAAGACTGGCGATGCGCGCCGTCTCGGCATTTACGGATTCGGTAACGCAGCGCGTTTGATCACGCAGGTCGCGCTCTACCAGGGCCGCCAACTTTTCGCGTTTACCCGACCGGGCGACAAGGCAACACAGCAGGCAGCGAGAAAGTTGGGCGCAAAGTGGGCTGGCGGCTCCGATGAAATGCCACCGGAAAAACTTGATGCCGCCATCGTGTTCGCGTCCGTCGGACCGCTCGTTCCTGTTGCCCTGCGCGCCCTCGCCAGGGGCGGTATTGTCGTTTGCGGCGGGATTCACATGAGTGATATCCCGTCGTTTCACTATGCCGATCTTTGGGGCGAACGCGCGATCACTTCGGTAGCAAACCTGACGCGTCGTGATGGGAAAGACTTTCTCGAGATCGTGCCGCGAGTTCCGGTAAAAACAAAAACGGAAACGTTTCCGCTCGAAGCAGCGAATGTCGCGCTGGAAAAGTTCCGCGCCGGCGAACTCGCTGGAACTCCCGTGCTAAAAATCTCCGAAGGTTAGCGCGTAAGCCGTGACGCGAATGTTACTGTGCGCCGTCCGCACTTACTTTTTGCGGCGCCAGACACAAAACGGAGATCTTCGCGCTGCCAGAAGCGAATGCCTCACCCCGCCTGGGCCCGCGGGCGAGCGCCGAACGGTTTTATGAAATTACCCGGCAACCGTTTCTCGTCGTCCGGCGCTGCGCCAGCGGCATTGGCAAGTGCTTCTTCCTCGGCGGAGAGAAACGGTTTGAAGCGATTCTTATCGATCGCTTTCATGAAGGCTTCGTGCGGCGAGACAATGCCTTTTTCGAGCAGTGCCCAAATTGCGTCGTCCATGAATTGCATACCCTGAGCCCTTCCGGAAATGATCACATCCTGTAGCTTTTGCGTCGCCCCTTCACGAATGATGGCAGCGACGGCTGGATTCGCGATCAGAATTTCGTTTACTGCGATTCGGCCCGGCCGATCGGATCTTTTTAGAAGCAATTGCGCAACGACGCCGCGAAGTGAGTTCGCAAGCATGGCGCGGGCCTGCGATTGCCGGTCGGCTGGGAAGACGTCCACCATCCGATCAACCGTCTTGCGAGCGTTGTTTGTGTGCAGCGTGCCGAACACGAGAAGACCGGTTTCCGCCGCAGTAAGCGCGAGGGAGACCGTTTCGAGATCGCGCATTTCCCCTACCAGCACAATATCGGTGTCCTGACGCAGTGCCGCCTTGAGGCCAGCGGCAAACGAACTTGAATTCCCAGGCACCTCTCGCTGCGTGATCGTGCTGCGCTTGTTATCGTGCACGAATTCGATCGGTTCTTCGATTGTCACGACGTGCTTGGAAAAGTTTTGATTGATGTAATCGACTAGGGCGGCTTGCGTCGTCGTTTTGCCGGAACCGGTTGGGCCGGTAACAAGGACAAGGCCGCCGCGGAGGTGGGCAAACTCTTTTACAACCACCGGAATCCCCAACTCCTCGATTGTAGCAATCTTGATGGGAATCAGACGGAAAGCCGCACCGTAACCATTTGACTGCTTGAAATAGTTGCTGCGAAAGCGAGACGCCTCGTCCATCTCGTAAGCGAAATCGAGATCGCCGCGTTGCTCGAAGATTTCCCAGTTGTGCTTGCCGCAAACTTCGCTCAGCATCTGCACGACTTCCTCGCGTTTTACCGGCTCCGCGCGGAGGGGCATGATATCGCCATGCATGCGCATTTTTGGCGGCTCTCCTTCGCTGATGTGCAGATCGGATCCGCCATGCTTGACAATTACGCTTAGAAATTGATCGAGATAGGCCATGTGAGAAGTGGAAAACTAAAAGTAAGGAGGAAAAGATTCGGAGATTACAGTTTAAGATGCTTGCGCATCATCTGTTTCTGATCGGCGCGCGCGTAGGTTTCTTCCCGGCTGATCAGGCCGCGGTCATAGAGATCGATCAGCGCATCATCCATCAAACGCATGCCTTGTTTTTTACCCGTCTGAATAATGCCGGGCAACATGTATGTTTTTGCTTCGCGAATGACGTTGGCCACCGCCGGCGTATTCGTGAGAATTTCCAGCGCCAGCACGCGACCGGTTCCATCGGCTCTTGGAATCAGCTGGTGACTAATGACTCCGCGCAACGATTCGCTCACCATTACCCGGACTTGTTCTTGCTGATAGGCCGGAAATACATCGAGTAATCGATCCAGGGTGCGCGAAGCATTACTCGTGTGCAATGTCGCCAAAACAAGATGTCCGGTCTCGGACGCGGTGATGGCAAGGGAAATCGTTTCCAAGTCGCGCATTTCGCCAACCATGATCACGTCCGGATCTTCCCGAAGCGAAGCGCGCAGTGCCGTAGCGAAAGACTCTGTGTGCGTGAAAACCTCCCGTTGCGATACATGGCAGTTTTTCGATGTAATGATGTATTCGATCGGATCCTCAAGCGTGATAATGTGATCCCGTCGCTCAATATTTATCTGCTGGATCATCGCCGCGAGCGTCGTCGATTTACCGGTGCCGACCGAACCTGTCGCTAAAATCAGCCCGTTTTGATAGCGGGTAAGTAACTTGAGATGCTCCGGCAATCCGAGTTCGTCCATCGTCCGCACGTTTGTGTTAATCACGCGGAAAACAATTTCGATCCCCAGCCGCTGGCGTACCACGCTGGTGCGGTAGCGAGCGAAGTCGTTTGCATACGCGAAATCGGAGTCCCCGCGCGTATTGAGTTCCTGCTTATAGACATCAGGAACAAAGCCTTCAGCCAAAGCCGCCGTTTGCTCGCTGGTTAGGCGCGGCGCGTCGGGCCAAATCGGCTGCAGGATCCCATCCACACGCCAGATTGGCTGTGCGTTCACGGCCAGATGAACATCGGAGGCATCGGCTTTTTGTCCGATCTCGAGATATTCATCTACGTGTCCCAGCGGATGCGATTTGACTGGAATGTCCGGGGTCTTTGCGATCATGGCGCGCTGTCGAGATGATTATGCGATGCAGAAGCCGGGCGTAAATCCTAAAACAAGCTCACTGCCTTCTTGATTGGCGCGATTGCCCTGCCATACCGATCAGCCGATTTTTGACAAACTCGACAACAACCGGCCGAACCAGGCTCGCCGCGATTTTCAGCGCACCCAAGGCAAATCCAGTTTCAAGAAGCTTCTTATTGGATTTGCGGCCACTCTTTGCATTTATGTAAATCTTCTTCTTCCGGACGGGCAGGAGGACGACGAGGGTGCCAACGGCCGCCGCCGCTGCAATCCACGAACCTGTTTGTTCTCGAAACGATCGCCGAATTTTCCTCGAAAAATCCAATTCATAATGCAAACCGCGCAAGTCGCGCGACACGCGTTCACGCGAACTGGCGATTTCTGCTCTTAGCTCGTCGGTCGACTTGTCGTGTCCAGATTTTTCAGCCATTCGCGATCTTTCTTTAGTTCAGCCAGTGTCGCGCGAAAGACCGGTTTGGTTATTCGGCT
>Ga0137407_10000684_pt1 | contig 22391 bp, 20 predicted proteins | sample CZOMad2_2_16fung_FD_108410 | JGI IMG/M metagenome (GOLD analysis project Ga0137407, IMG submission 108410) | Vadose zone soil fungal communities from Angelo Coast Range Reserve, California, USA - CZOMad2_2_16fungal (Illumina Assembly) | ecosystem: Environmental > Terrestrial > Soil > Vadose... | reverse complement strand
GGTCGAGGATCGCGGGCACCACTCGTGGCGCGAGATTCATCCCGTTTACGAGTGGCGAAAGGAATAGGTGAACACCGATGACCACTCGGCGGCCCTGCATCGGCTCTGCTCCCTGTTCGCCCTCGGCTCGAGCGATTATTTCGTGCGCTCCCTCAAGTCGACGACCAGCAGCTGGTCCGAGAGGAAGCCCTCGATCATGTGTAAAGCGTAGTGTGCGCGCAGCCCAAAACACAGATAGATCGGTCGATCAAGTCTCCGAAGTGTAGCCGAACTTTACAATTTGCAAGCCCTCTGGGAGGCGGAGGCCGGCAATCATCGATCGTTTCAGCGTTCATAGTTCCGGCATGGAGGATGCTTCCAGAGGGGGTATGAACGAAGAAGCGACGGACGATCCGAAGGAGGAGACACGACCTATGAAGCGCATCTCATCCGGAACCACGCTGCGGCGCCGCGCCATTGACGAGCTCGACACGGACTTCCTCACGACCCTCGAGGAGTTGGACAAGCGACTCTATGCGGTACTGAGCAAGACCACTCGCTACCGGAACATTCTCGGCCACGAGATCAAGCGCCTGCGCTCAGGGAGCGCGCCGGAGATGGTTCGCGCACTCCTGCTCCAGTGGGAGCCCCTCCGCCGGGAGATCAAGCGGCTCGCCCACGACCTGTAATCCTGCGAATCGTGCTTCTTTTCGTCACGATCTTGGTGACATGCTCATCGTGCTTCGTGTTCTTGGGTGATGATGGCCACGGCCATGGATGGCATCGCCGGGGCTAGAATCAGGTTTAGCGACTGATGCCCACCCTCTCGTGAAGACATCGCAACATTTTGGCACATTCACTGCTGCCCGAGCGGCAAGGAGGCAATCAGCATGCGAGGATTGCGCTTCGTAAGCAGCCGAACCTGGATACTTCTTCCTATGCTCCGGAATGCGAGAGTCACCAGAGCTGTCACGCCTGAAGGTGTGCGGCGAATGCGACATTGGTGCTACTACCTAGGGCTGCTGTTGCTGCTGTACGCGGCCCCTCCCGCGGCAGCGCAGATCAGCATTGGCATCGGCGTTCCCTCCCTCGACATAGGGATTCATCTAGGTGCATCCCCTAGTCTCACCATTGTGCCGGGCTCGCCGGTCTACTACGCTCCGCGCGTGGATACGAACTTTTTCTTCTACGACGGCATGTACTGGGTGTACAAAGACGACAACTGGTACGCCAGTTCCTGGTACAACGGCCCTTGGGCGGCGGTGGATCCCACTATCGTGCCGGACTTCCTCTTGCGCGTTCCGGTCAGGTACTATCGTCGTCCTCCGCCCTATTTCCGAGGTTGGGCGGAAAGCGCGCCGCCGAGGTGGGGCGAGCACTGGGGTCAGAGCTGGGAAGAGAAGCATCATGGCTGGGAGCAGTCGGCACGAGCTCCCATACCGCGCGCCGCACCCGTACCCACCTATCAGCGCCAGTATGCAGGAAAGCGGTATCCGACGCCTCAGCAACAGCCGGTCCTACACAGCCAGAATTACAAGTACCAGCCTCGTGAGCCTGTCGTACAGCAGCACTATCAGCAGCACGCAGCACCGCAGCAGCATGGTCAGGCGCATCGCGGGGGACAAGAGAAGGACCAAGAACACAACAAATGAATAGACGGGGAGATGTTTTGTCCCGGGTGATCCATCATCGCCCGCGGGAGATATTTGCCGGAGTCATCACAGTCATAGGCGGACAGCGGAACGTGGGACTGACTTTGCGCTCGCGTCGAACTCGTCATCAATCTCAAGACCGCCAAGGCCCTCGGCCTCACGATCCCGCCGTCGCTGCTGGTGCGGGCGGACGAGGTCATTCAGTGATGGAGTCAGATGAGAGGAGCACACATGGACTTCGGCTACTTCACGCTGAGCGACAATCACTACCTGAGCAACACGCGCACGTCGAATCAGTTCGTCGCCGACATCACGGCGGAGGCGCTCTACGCGGAGGAGCTCTGCATGCACTCCGTATGGATCGGCGAGCATCATTTCAGCTCGCTCGGGGTGCTGTCCTGTCCCGACGTCGTGCTGGCCTATATCGCAGCCCGCACCAGACATGTACGACTCGCGCCGGCCGTGACCGTGCTCCCGCTCCATCACCCCATTCGCGTCGCCGAGCAGTGGTCGACGCTGGACTTGCTCAGTGGTGGGCGCGTTGATTTCGCCGCCGGGCGCGGATACGACCGCCGCGAGTATCTGCCTCTCAACGTATCGTTCGAGGACAATCAGGCGATTTTCGAGGAAGGCATGGAGGTAGTCCGCCGGCTGTGGGCCGCCGACGCCCCGATCTCGCACCGAGGCAGGCACTACGTCTTCGAGGACGTATCGATCACGCCGAAGCCCGTGCAGCGGCCCCTGCCTGCCTATGTGGCTTCCTTTTCCAAGCCCTCGATCGAGCTCGCCGCCCGGCTCGGGTGCGGACTTATCGTCGCGCCGTTCGCCGCCGCGATGAGCTATGGCGGGCTCAAGCAGGTCGCCGAGCTTTACCAGGAGACCTGTGCCAAGCATGGCACCACGCCACAACGGCTCATGTGCAGCTACTTCACGCACTTCGCCGACGACAGCGAGGCGGAGATGGCGCAGCGCGTCCGTCAGATTCGCTACTACAAGGAATGTGTCATTCCGGCTTTCCCGGGCGACCCCACGACGGCGCCGCCGAGCTATCGGTACTTCATCGAGATGGTGGAGCGGCTGCACAAGGTGAAGCCCGAGGACTTGACCGAGAATTCCGTACTGCTCGGCTCACCCGCGCGGATCACCGACACCTTGAAGAAGGTCGAGGCCGCCGGGTTTCACGAGGTGATCCTCTATTTCAACGTTGGATTGAAACCGCACGCCCAGGTCAAAGACGAGATGGCTCGCTTCATGGCGGAGGTTGCCCCCGCTTTCGACGGCGCGCACAAGCAGCGGGCAGCGTAGCCCGCCCTCTGTCTGGAGTGGTCCGGGATACATAGGGCCGTTACACCCTTTTTACTCACTGTTGTCCGCGGCACCTCGGAGAGCCGATTGGACTAAGAGGGCGGCGCGTGTAGGAGAGAGACCGCGAAAACCATGGGGCTGAGGATCTCACGGTCGCTGCTGGCGCGACGGATGAGGTCATTCAATAGGAGCCCGACCGGTTTGTGCGCAAGTTGTGCCTACCTCAGGCGCATTCCTGATCACTTCAGCACACTCCAGCGCACGACGCCAAACTGCTTGAGAGTAGTCTCCACTGGTATGCTAGGCGCTCGGACTCCTTCTTCGCCGTTACGGTGACGGGGGCCACGGACGGGGCGTCCGCCGCCGGAGGGTGCCTAAAGTTGCCTACGCTCTAACGTGCAGCACCGTGAAACCAGCCGGGGCTTCGGCGCCGACAGGTTGACTCGAGGCGACCCGGCACACTCCGCTCGACGCCACGACGCTCGCCGACGTTCCCAGCAGAAATGCGCGGCGCCTCATCGTGACTACGCTCGTATCATGGCGGCGACTTCGTCGAGCACGCTCGTAGGGGAGCAGGTCAGAGGCGTCGGTGTGGAGAACCGAGGGCGGCGAAGACCTTCCGGGCGAGCGCCGGCAGCTCGGGATCCCGGGCCCCCATCATGAGCACGGTGTCGCCGGCCGAGACAAGCTGTAGGACCCAGTCGACCACGGCTGCGTGGTCGGCGGCGTAGCCACAGCAGAGCTCGCGCGGGAGATCCGCGGCGAGCATCCGGCTCGACACGTCCCTGGCGACGGTTCCGCCCGCATCGTAGATCTCCGCATAGCAGAACCGGTCCTGAGGGCGGAGGAGCCGCGGGAGCAGCGCCTCGAGCTCCGGGCGGAGGAATCTGGCCGGGCCGAACCCGTGAGGCTGAAAGACGGCGAGGAGCCGCGGCGCCCCCGACTGCGCCGTGGTGATGGCGGCGCGCAGCTTCTCTCCGTTGTGTGCGTAGTCGTCCACTACGCGGATGCCGTTGGCGGTGGTGCCGATCACCTCGAAGCGACGGGCGACGCCGGGGAAACGGGCGAGGAGGGCCTCCACGTCCGGCGCCGGAATGCCCAGCTCGAGGGCGACGAGCGCCGCCGCGGTCGCGTTCTCGAGGTTGTGTAAGCCCGGCTGGGACACGTCGAGGGCGAGCGAGCGGCTCTCCAGCCGAAGCGCTCCCGTGGCACGGTGGGGCCCCACGCTCACGACCTCGAGCCGCGCGTCGGCTGACGGGACGGTGCCGTAGGTGAAGGCCCCCACGGCCTTGCCGAGCCCCGCCGCCTCGGGCGACGTCGCATTCACGAAGAGTCGGCCGGACTGTCGCGCGAACGCCTCGAACTGCGATCGGAGAGTGTCCACCTCACCGTGATCCCGGCTGATGTTGTGAATGACACCGATGACCGGATGGTAGCCCGTCAACGTGCCGTCGGACTCGCACGACTCTGCCGCCACCGGGCCGTCACTCGGACCCGGCCGAAAGCAGCCGCTCACTCCCTCGCCGGCCAGCGCCGCGCCACCCAGCACGGTCGCCGCCAGCCCCGACTCTCGCGCGAGCCACGCGAGCATCCCCGTGATGGTGCTCTTGCCACTGGTGCCGGCGATGGCGACGCCGGGGCGGCCGGCGTTGACGATCTCGGCGAGGAGCGCGGGTCGTGGCACCAGCTCGAGGCCAAGGGAGCGGGCGGCGCGGAATTCCGGCGTGTCGACCTCGACGGCGGTCGAGTACACGAAGCGGTCGAGGTCCGCGGTCACCGCCTCGCCGTCCTGCGGCCTCACGACGATGCCGAGGGTGGCGAGGCGCGCCGCCAGATCCGCGTTCTTCCCCTTGTCGAAGGAGCGGTCCGAGCCCTGGACGACATGGCCGCGGGCGGCCATCAGCTGGGCGAGCGGGTTCATGCCGGCGCCGGCGAGGCCGGAGAAGTGGTAGCGAAGGCGCCGGTCGATCACTGCGCCCGCCCCCTCATCGCACTTCCGTCCCGCTCTTAGTGGAAATGAAGGCCGCCGCCGACGACGAGCACCTGTCCGGTGACGCTGTCGGCCCGGCAAAACGTCACGACCTGCTCGGCGATGTCGCCGGCGTCCGCGGTGCGGCCGAGCACCACGCTGTGGCGCACGCGATCGACGATCTCCGGGGGAATTCGCTTGGCCATGCGGGTACCTTCGACGAGGCCGGGGGCGACGCAGTTGACGGTGATGTCGGGCGCGAGCGCCACGGCGAGGCACCGCGTGAGATGGATGAGGGCCGCTTTGCTCGACGCGTAGGCGAGGGAGCTGCCGGTCGGCGCCAGGCCCGCGATGGAGGCGATGTTGACGATACGGCCGCCGCCCTGCTTTTTCATGTGCGCGGCGGCGGCCCGCGCAAGCTGAAACGGGCCGCGCACGTTGGTGGCGAACATCCGATCCCACACCTCGACGATGAGCTTGTCGAGGTCGGGGAACGGAATGCCGATGTTCCACGCGGCGTTGTTCACGAGGACGTCGAGGCGTCCGAGCGCCCCGGCCGCGGAGTCGACAGCGGCATCGATCCCGAGAGGGTCGGCCTGATCGAGCTGCAGGGAGGAAGCGCGGCGTCCGAGGCCTTCGACCGCTCCCACTGTGCGGGCGGCGCCGGCGCGGTTGCCGACGTAGCCGACGGCGATGTCGCAGCCCGCCCGGCCCAGGGCGAGGCAAATCGCCGTTCCGAGGTCGCCTGATCCTCCCGTCACCAGCGCCGCACGTCCGCGAAGATCCATGATGAGCTCCGATCCGGTGTCCGAGAAGATGATCGAGGCCCGGCGGGCGAGAGGCTCTCGGCCTCGCGGTCCACGCGCCCGTCGGCTCGACGATTATAGCGCCCTCGTGACATCCGGCCGCTTAAGCGCTGTCTTCCCCGAGGGCACGAACTTACGGCCGCGAGGCCGCGACGTCGCGGAGGGTCTGGAGCGCGCGAGCGGCGATCTCCCTGTGGGTCTCGCCCGCGTTGCTTGGCGAGCTGCAGCACGACGCCGTCGAGGCGGACGGTGTTGTCGAGGCCGACGACACGCTCCTCCTCGTGACAGAGGATCTGCTCGAGCTCGCAGCGGCCCAGCGGCACAAAGGCCGGAGTGGGATCGGTGGGCGGGCGGCCGAATTCGGTGTTGAAGGTGGGCAGAAAGCGTTCATGCAGATAGCGGTTCGCCCCCGGCACGGTGTGAATCCCGGCCACCCGGAGTTCGTTGACGAGGCGGTCTTGCAACGTGCGGTTGACCCGCTCGCTGCGACCGCGGGCTTGCGGCGAGTAGCCCAAGATGTGCTCGATGCCGAGGCGGTGCAGGGCCCGCCCGACCTGCGTGAGCTTCGAGCGATCCGGGTTGGTGCCCGAGGTCGGGGTGTATGCCGCCCAGCGGGCGCGATCGGTGTAGAGCGCCATGGGGAGACCGTGCCGCTCGAGGACGGCGCGCAACGCAGTCATGACGGCCACCACGCTCTCGCCGCCGGGGACGAGCTGGCCGTAGAGGATCTGCCTTGGTGGCGTCATCGACCACGGCGATCAGCGTCTGCTTGCGGGTAGGATCCAACGCCAGCCAGGGATGGACGCTGCCGTCGAGATGCAGCAGTTCGCCGAAACAGGGGCGCGGCTCCCGGCGGCGCCGATGCCGTCCGCGCAGGCGCCCCTTGGAGACCAACCCCGCCCGCTGCAGCAGCGTTTTGACAAAGGTATAGGACAGCGTGACCGCATGCTTTCGCCGGGCGACTTGGTAGAAGTGGCGGGTATTGAAGCCCAGATACCGCTCGCGGTACAGGCGCAAGATGCGCTCGACGTCGCCCACAGGCGCCCGCTTGGGCGAGGGCTTCGCGCGGCGGTCGTCGTACAGGCCGTCATAGCCGTACCGCTCAAAACGCCAGCGCATCCGGCGGATGCTGCGGGGGCTCCGACCGAGGATGTCGGCCACCTGCAGCCAGGTCAGCGCTCCGCTCAGCCCGCGGACAATAACTTCCTGGACTCGCATCGCTCGCTCCACTGCCTCGCGCGTAAAGGCCATCGCCACCTCCTGGATGGCGACATCTCCCCACAACGCGGGACGGAACGAGCGGTCATCTCATGTGTCCTCACCGGCGGCCATATGATGTGCTCTCTACACGCCCTGCTGGATCGCCTTGACCTCTCTCTCCGCTGCGAGACTAGTCTCTCGCTACCCATCTGACCGGGCTCGGCTGCCCCAACTGGAGGCCCCCGGCATGCAGTGTCCCCGGTGCCAGCACGATAACCGCGAGGGCCGCCGCTTCTGCTCCAAGTGCGGAGCAGCGCTCGCGCTGGCGTGGGCCTGTCCCTTGACCGAAGCACCTTCCTGATAAGCTTCCGGCCGGTCTCCTGAGCGCAGGTCTCGCGATTTGACCCGAGCACGGTCCGGCGGCAGCCGCTTTGGCGCCATCCTGAAGTGGGTGGGCATCGCCGGCACGCTGCTCACGTTCGGTGGCGCGGTGTATGAGCTCATGCACGCGCAAGGCGAGCTGCGCGAGCGCGGTCGCATCGTCGACGAGCAGTTCACCGCGGGTCGCGCGCAGGAGATGGCGGGGGATTTTCCCGCCGCGTGGGAGAGTTTCGCGCAGGCCGCCACCGTCGCGCAGACGGACGGCTTCTTCGCCAAACTGCTCGGCGGCCTGGGCGAGCGGCGGCAGAAGATTCGCACCGCGCAGGAAGATCTGGCCATGGAATGGGTGCGGGAGAGCCACGCGCCGGAAGGCCACACGTTCTCTGAGGTGACGGACAAGCTCGTCAACACGCTCGTCGTAGGAGCGGACACGTCGAGCGGTGCGCGCAAGGCAGATCTGCTCGCACACCTGGGATGGGCGTATTTCCTCAAACGCCGCAGCGGCGACATGGGCGTGCAGCCCGAGAAGCTCTACCAGCAAGCCGTGGCAGCGGACGCCGCGAACCCCTACGCCAACGCGTTCTGGGGCCACTGGCTACTGTGGAACCACGGCTCCACGGCCGAGGCCGACAAGCACTTCGCCGCCGCGCTCTCCACGAGTCGTGCGCGTGGGGAAGTGCGGCATTTCCAGCTCGCCGCGCTCAAGAACGCGGGATCGGACGCGGATGGTGCCTGGGTCAGCGTGGTGAACGACATGCGCAAGGCCGGCGAGCCGCTCGACTCGGCGACGTTAGGTGATATCTACGGCCGCTACTACTTCGCTCTGAACGATGACAGCCAGCTGAAACGACTGTTCGCCGCCGTTCCGCCCGCCGAGCATCTCGAGTTGCAGCGCATGCTGCTCGCCTCCGGCCACGACGATCACCAGCTCACACTCAACGCCGTGATGGCGCTGACGTACGAAGCCGCCGGACAGCCAGATCAGGCACTCGCCGCGTGGCGCGCGGTGAAAACAGAGCTCGGCGGCGCCGACTCACGGCTGGCGCCGCGCGCGGACGCTGCGATCAAGCGGCTCGCGAAATCCCATGATTGATTCTCCCGGCTAGCGGTAAACGCGACTAAGGTGCTGTTTGCCAACCGGAACATTCCCCGCGAAGCCGGAGCTCGTCATGTCCACCGGTGCGGCCGAGATCCACGAGGTGGACGGGTGCGGTTTCCGCTGGGCCGGTCTGTGTCGTTCCGGTCAACGTGGGACCCATGGAAATCCAGATCCTGGGTAAACCTATCAGCTAATTACGTTTGTAAAATAGAGTAACTCGTCTCATGCGGTACGTGCCGGGGTGCGCGAGGTCGGACTTTTTGGGTCACTGGCACGCGGCAATGCCCTTCGCCAGCCCACCGACGTGCGTCCTGACGGCGGCGGAGTAGAGCGCCTGAGGGCACGACCTTGTACGATGAGGTGGTCATGCACGGGATCCCGTTTCCTCATCCGCCCTGACCCGCCACTCGCGTGTCGTTCCTCCAGTCGCGAACCCGCTTGGCCCCCGAAGGATTCGGCAAGCCGATCCTGCGCAAGGAGGACGCGCGCCTGCTCGTCGGGGCGGGCTGCTACAGCGATGACGTCAACCTGGCCGGCCAGGCTTACGCGTGCTTCGTGCGCTCGCCGCACGCCCACGCATGCATCGGGCGCATCGACATCGCGGCGGCGCTCGCCACGCCAGCGGTGATCGCGGTGCTCACCGGCGAGGACGCCGTCACCGACGGTATGAAGCCACTCACCCATGGCCCGATGCCGGGGAATCCTCACGAGGAAATGGTCCGGCCCGGCGACGTGTCGTTCATCGCCCCGCACCCGCCGATCCCTGCCGACCGAGTGCGCTTCGCGGGCGAGGTGGTGGTTATGGTGATCGCCGAGACGCCCGCCGCGGCACGGGACGGCGCCGAACGCATCGCCATTGACTGGGCACCGCTGCGTGGGGTGACGGGGAGCATGGCCGCCGCCGCTCCCGACGCACCCGTGCTCTATGAGGACATCCCGTCCAACGTCTGCGTAGAGTCCGAGGCCGGCGATGCTGCGGCCGTGGATGCCGCGTTCGGGCGCGCGGCGCACGTCGTCCGGCTCGAGACGTGGGTGCACCGCATCACTGGCGTGCCGATGGAACCGCGCGCAGCGGTCGGTGTCTGGGATCCGGTGAGTGGCCGCTACACGGTCCATGCGGGCGCCGGCGGTCTCGGGCGCACACAGACCGGCGTGGCCGGAGCGCTCGGTGTCCCGGAGAGCGCGGTGCGCGTGATGGCGCGCGACGTCGGCGGGAATTTCGGGACACGCAACAGCTGCTATCCCGAGTTTGCGCTGGTGGCCTGGGCGGCGCGGCGCGTCGGGCGCCCCGTGAAGTGGACGTGTGAGCGCCGGGACGCATTCCTTGCCGACTACCACGGCCGCGACCTCGCAGTGCGTGCAGAGCTGGCACTGGACACCGAGGGCTCCTTCCTCGCGATTCGTGCCGTGAACACCAGCAATGTCGGCGCGCACGTCGTCTCGTTCCATCCGCTCAACAAGGGCATGGCACTCACGGGCACCGTCTACCGCGTTCCAAGCGTCTCGATCCGCGGTCGCGCCGTGGTCAGCAACACGTCACCAACCACGCCGTACCGGAGCGCGGGGCGCCCCGAGATCATGTTCGTCACGGAGCGGTTGATCGACCTTGCCGCGCGCCGGCACGGGTTCGATCGTCTCGAGCTGCGGCGGAAGAACCTCGTGCCCGCGAGCGCCATGCCATACCGGAACGCCGTCGGTACGGTCTACGACAGCGGCGATTACCTGGCCGCCTTCGATCGGGCGGTGGCCCTCGCGGACTGGGCAGGATTCGAGGCGCGTCGCGCCGAGGCACGCTGGCGCGGCCGCCATCGCGGGATCGGCGTCGCCAACTACATCGAGTTGAACACCGGTTTCCCACGGGAGCGCGCGCACGTCACGGTGCGACAGGATGGATCGGTCGACGTGGTGCTGGGGACGCTCTCGTCCGGCCAGGGGCACGAGACCACCTTCGCGCAGCTCGTCGTGGAATGGCTCGGGGTGGAGCTGTCCCAAGTGCATCTGGTCACCGGCGATACGGACGTCACTGTCGTTGGCGGCGGGGCGCATTCCGCTCGCGCTCTGAGGCTCGCCGCGGTCGTGATGGCAAAGGCGTCGGATCAGATCGTGGACAAGGGCAGGCGGATCGCCGCCTGGCTGCTGGAGGCCGCGGAGGCCGACGTTGGCTTCTCGGCGCGCCGATTCAGCGTGAAGGGTACCGACCGCTCGGTCGACCTGTTCGAGGTGGCCGCTGCAGCGCTGCGGCATGAAGCGCCAGCGGACTGCCGGGGCCCGCTCGACGGCCTGAGCGACGAGACGATGCCCATACCGTCCTTTCCCTATGGCACAGCGGTCTGCGAGGTCGAAGTGGATCCGGAGACGGGCGTAGTCGAGATCGTACGCTACACGACCGTCGACGACTGCGGCCGCGCCGTCAATCCGATGATCCTGCACGGCCAGACGCACGGCGGCATCGCGCAGGGTGTGGGGCAAGCGCTCTGGGAAGCGTGCACGTACGACGCGGAGACCGGCCAGCTCCTGTCCTCCACGCTGATGGAGTACGCGCTGCCCCGCGCGGACATGTTGCCGTCGTTCACGACGGAGATCAGCGAGGTACCGTCGACGTCCCATCCACTCGGCCTGCGCGGCGGCGGCGAGGGAGGGACGACGCCCGCGCTCGGGGCGGTGGCGAACGCGATCTGCGACGCGCTGGCCGAGCTGGGCGTCGAGCACATCGAGCTGCCGGTGACGCCCGAACGCGTCTGGCAAGCGATCCAAGCCGCGCGGCGCCCCCGTTGACCGTGACCGCGTAAGAGGAGTCATGGACCACACGACCGAATACCTAAGCGACTACGCGTGCCGGCTGGCCTATGGCGACCTGTCTCCGGAGGCGGTGCACCAGGTGAAGCGCACACTGGTCGATGCACTGGGGTGCGCGGTGGGCGCGTTCCACAGCGAACCGGGAACCATCGCGCGCCGCGTGGCGTCGTCGGCGCGGGGAGACCGCCGGCTTATCTTCTGGGCACGCGGCAGCAGACGTCCATGGACCTGGCAGCCTTCGCGAACACGGTGCTCGTCCGCTACCGGACTGTAACGACACGTACGTGGGTCGAGGAACGGGGCACCCGAGCGACATGATCCCCGGCGTGCTGACGGTGGCGGACGGTCACAGGACCAATGGCCGATCGGTGATCACCGCGATCATGGCTGCGTACGAAGTGTTCTGCCGGCTGGCGGACGAGGTACCCCTCAAGGGCTGGGATCAGGGTATGTTCGCCGCCATCGGCGTCGCATGTGGCGCCGGCAAGATTCTCGGACTGGAGCGGGCGGCCATGGGCCACGCCATCTCCATTGCCATTACGACCGGCATCCCACTTGGGGTGACGCGAATCGGGCAGCTCTCGATGTGGAAGGGCTGCGCGACCGCGGCCGCGGTCCGGACGGGAGTCTTCGCGGCGGAGCTGGCGGCCGGGGGAATGACCTGACCGGGCGACCCGTTCGAAGGGCACGACGGGCTGTGGCAACACCTGGGGATCGACGCCCCGACGTGGCCACAGTTCGGCGGCAGCGGCGAACCGTTTCGGATCACCGGCATCAGCTTCAAGGCGTACCCGTCGGTGATACACACGCAAGGCCCCATCGGACTCGTCTTGGAGCTGCGGCAGCAGTTGACCCCGGGAGAGATCGAATCGGTGCGCGTGGCGACCTACGGCGAAGCGGTGCGGCGGACGGCGGCAGAGCCTGAGAAGTGGGATCCAAAGACGCGGGAGACCGCGGACCACAGTATCCCGTTTCTGGTGGCCGCCGCGCTCCAGGACGGCAGCGTGACGCCGGCGACATTCACGTCGTCTCGGGTGAACGACCAGGCGCTGCGCTCGCTGATCGCGAGGCTGACCGTGGTGGAGGAGCCCGAGTTCACCCGCCGTTACCCGGCGGAGTCACGCTCGCGGGTCGAGGTGACGACCAGGGACGGGCGACGGCTCGCCGCGGAGACCAGTCACCCGAAAGGGCATCACCGGAACCCGCTGACCGACGACGAGATCGAGGCGAAGTTCCGTGGCCTCGCCTCCGTGGCGCTCGGTCCAGCGCGCTCCGACCGGGTGCTCGCGGAGGTCCGGGGCCTGGAGAACGCGCCGTCGCTGGATGCGCTGTACGAGAACCTGATTATGTCCAGCTAGGTTCCTGCGCTCGCTGCCGGCTGTCGAGGCAGCAGGGTCGGAGTACCGAACTCCCGGCACGGCTGGGCATTGGTTGAAATCGTCAGGGGCACGATATTCAGGCGGACCCCTCGATCACCATAGGGCAAGTCGTATGCATGGGCGCGATGTAGACCGTCCAGAGTTCCGCAAAGCGCGGCGGATCGTACGCAATGAGATCAGCGGCTTGAAGCTAGACAAGCGTTCTCGGGTTGCCGTCAATATCCTTCGAACCGAAGTCGTTCCCGGGCCCGGCCCATCATGGTCATCATCGCTGACAGCTCGCAACTACCATAGAGTCTGTTCTCAGTCATGGCCCCGCGGGTCCGAGGCTCGATCGACAAGATTCCGTCGACTGTCTTGACTCCTTGACGGGCTCGGCTATAGTGCCGTCAGTCTCGAGCGGCAGCCCGGAACGAGGGGCTGGCGACACCGCCATGGCAAGGAGGGTGTCATGAAAGACGGCTTGCGCTTCGTCGACTCCGACATGCACATCATGGAACCGCCCGATCTCTTCGACCGCTACCTGGACTCGAGCTTCAGGCACCGCGTCAGCGTGCCGGTGGGAACGGACGGCCGTCCGCATCGCGGCCCGTCCGGTTTGATCCTCATCGACGGGCTGCCCACGTCGGACTCCGACCTGCAGCAATACCGGAAGCGCATCCGTCGCGGCCCGACGCAGAGCACCCAGCCCCTCTCGGGGTCACGGTTGGCCGACACGGGCCGCCTGGACTTCGCCGTCGAGCGAGACTACAACGCCGAAGCCCAGGTCATGGGCATGGAGCAGGAGGGGGTCGATATCGCGGTCCTCTATCCTACAGGCGGCCTGAGCCTCATCGCCCGCGACAACCTGGATCCCCAGCTCTCCCTGGCTCTCTGCCAGGCGTACAACAACTGGATCCACGAGTTCTGCCAGTACAGCCCCGATCGCTTGAAGTTCGTGGCGATGCTGCCCGTGCATGACGTGCACCTGGCCTGCCGGGAGCTCGTGCGGTGCGTGACGCTTGGAGCCGTCGGGTCGTTCATCCGGCCGAATCTGGTGAATGATCACTACTGGCACTCGAACTACTGGGATCCGCTCTACAGCCTGCACGAAGGCTTGAACGTGACCTGGGGCTTTCACGAAGGCGTGAGCGCCGTGTACTCGCGGATGATTCCACTGTACGGCGAGAATCGGTTCTACCGGCACGTGGCCAGCCACTGGATCGAGATGCAGCAGGCCATGATCGCGATGATCATCGGCGGGGTGTTCGAGTTCCACCCCAAGCTGAGGGTGGGATTCCTGGAAGCCCAGAACTCCTGGGTGCCCGGGCTCCTGTCGCGCATCGAGTGGGACTACCCCCAGTACCGTGACTCGCACGCCCCCTACCTGGCCCTGACGCCGCGGGAGTACTTCCGGCGCAATTGCTGGGCGGCCGTCGAGGGTAGCGAGCCGGAGATCGAAGCCACGGCCGGGCTCATCGGCGCCGACCGGATGTGCATCTCCACGGACTATCCGCACTTCGACTCCAACTTCCCCCACGTGGGGGACAATCTCCTCAAGAACGTGCCCCGCAAGATCGCTGCGCAGATCTTCGCGGGAGGGGGACATCTCTACGGGTTCACCGAGGCCGACTTCCTGAGGGCCGCCGAGGCGGCCGCGGCCACGGGGCGCTGACCGTTGTGCCCGGCGGGCGACTGAGCGACAGCCCGACGGCGGGGTACGGGTCCGATCTCGTCGTCGATCTCCTTCACGCCGTCGGCGTCGAGCAGGTCGCCATCAACCCGGGGGCGACCTTCCGCGGTCTTCACGACTCCCTCGTGAACTATGGGGCCACGCGCGGGCCCGAGCTCGTGCTCACCACCCACGAGGAGATCGCCGTCGCCCTCGCGCACGGCTATGCCAAGGCGAAGGGGACGCCCATGGCGGCCGTCGTCCACGATATCGTCGGTCTCCAGCACGCGAGCATGGCCATCTTCAATGCCTTTTGTGATCGAGTCCCGATCCTGGTGCTCGGTGGCACCGGGCCCATGGACACCACGAAGCGACGACCCTGGATCGACTGGATCCACACCGCCCTCGTGCAAGGAACCCAGGTCCGGGACTACGTCAAGCTGGACGACCAGCCGGCAAGCGTCGCTGCCATTCCCGAGGCATTTCTGCGCGCGTGGCGGCTCGCCCGTTCGGAGCCCCAGGGGCCGGTCTACCTGTGTCTCGACGCCGCGTTGCAGGAGGAAGCGCTCGAGCGTGCGGTTCCGCTGCCTGACGTCGCGCGCTTCCAGCCGGCCACGCCACCGCACGCCGACCCGCGCGCTATTGACGACACCGCCCGCCGCCTCGCCGACGCGCGCTACCCGCTGATCGTGGTGGAACACCTTGGGCGCCGGCCGGGCGTGGCAGCGTCCCTGTGCCGTCTCGCCGAGCTCCTCGCGGCCCCGCTGGTCGATCTGTCCGTCGAGTACCAGGGGCGACCAAGCGTCCCGGGCCGTCATCCTCTCGACATGAGCGGGGCGCGAGACGAGGTCGTGCGCGAGGCCGACCTCATCCTCGCCCTCGATGTCTCGAACTTCCTGGGTGCCCTCGGCCACACCGATCGAAGCACGCGCGAGGTACGCCTGCTCAACGAGAGCGCCCGTGTAATCTCGATCTCGCTCGAAGACTACGCGGCCCGGAGCTGGGCGCAGACCTACCAGTCGCTGATCCCCGTAGACCTGCCGGTCGCGGCCGACGCCGCGCTTGCCCTGCCGACGTTGGCGGCGGCCGTCGAGGATCGGCTCCGGCACGACCGTGGTGCCGCCGAGCGCCGGGCCCGCTCGGAGCGGATCGCCCTCCGGCACGCCGCGCTCAGCGCCGAGTGGCAGGCCGCGGTGAGCCTCGAGCGCTCGTCGAAACCGCTGGCGCCCTCCGTGCTCGCTGCCGAGGTCTGGCAGGTCATCAAGGACGAGGACTGGATGCTCGCTAACGGCACGGGGAAAGGTTGGGCGCGCCGGCTCTGGGACTGGCAGCCTGAGCGGGCCTGCGGCGGCAGTGGGGGCGCGGGCCTCGGTTACGGACTTCCCGCCGCTCTCGGGGTGACGCTCGCCCATCGTGACTCGGGCAAGCTCTGTGTCAACCTCCAGGCCGACGGCGACCTGCTTTACGTCGTGAGCGGCCTCTACACCGCCGCGCATCATCGGCTGCCACTTTTGACTGTCATGTTCAATAACCGGACGTACGGGAACGACGAGGAGCACCAGGAGGCGGTGGCCAAGACGCGCGGCCGCCCGGTCGAGAACAAGGTCGTCGGGATTCGCATCGACGACCCAGCGCCAGACTTCGCACGCATCGCGCAGGGCTTCGGCATCCACGCCGAGGGCCCGCTTGACACCGCGGAGGCCGTCGGACCAGCTCTGCGACGCGCCCTCCGCGTCGTGAAGGACGAGGGTCGACCCGCCCTGGTCGACGTGATCACCAGGCCCTGAAACAGGACGAGTTGGTTATAAGGAGAGGCGAAGATGGCACGCGGCGGCTACCGCATCTTCGACGCGGACACACACATCATCGAGCCCGTCGAGCCGATCGAGCAGTATCTGGCGGCCGCCGACCAGGCGAAGCTTGCGGCTCTCGGGCCCCTGGTCGGGCGTGCCCCCGCCAAGGCCGGCATGTCGCGATACCGGATCGGCAAGCGGCCCGCCCTCGATCGGCGCCTCGGCTCGCGGGAGCGGGTCCATCCGCCGGACGCGGCGACCCGTGGCGCCAGAGACGGCGGCACGCCGTGGGAAGTGAGGTGGCAGGGACCGCCCTTTCCGACCGACCGCGTCAGCTTCGATCCGCATGCGCGCGTGAAGGACATGGACATCGAAGGCATCGACGTGAACATGATCTTGCCTTCGGGCGGCGTGCCCGCGTTCTGCGGCCTCGACGACGTCGCGCTCGAGCAGGCGATGTATCAGGCGTATCACCGCTTCCTCGCGGACTACTGCGCGCCCTATCCGGAGCGCTTGACGAGCCTCATCCTCGTCTCCGCCCGCGACGTGGCCGCCTCGGTGGCCGAGATCCGGCGCTGCGGCACGGAGGCCTGGCCGGTCGGCATCTTCCCGATCTGCCCGCCCGAGATGTCGCTCGACGATCCGGCGTGGGAACCGATCTGGGCGACGGCCGAAGCCTACGACCTCACGGTGGTCATCCACTCCTTCACGATGACGGTCCCGTACCCGCCCGGCATGTGGGATACCTGGGACAACGTCTTCCTCCAGCGGGCAGCCGGCCACGTGTGGAACGCGCAGCGCAATATGGCGGCGCTGATCGGCGCGGGCGTGCTGGATCGCTATCCGGCCCTGCGCCTGACCGCGCTCGAGTGTGGGCATGGCTGGCTGGCCTTCTGGGCGGCGCGGCTGGACGAGCTGGCCGAGATGTCCCGCCACGCGCTGCCGCCCCTCCAGCGGAAGCCGAGCGAGTACATTCGCGGGCCGCAGTACTTCCAGAGCATCCAGCTTCACGAGGGCGAGCAGTCGCTGCGCCATGCCCTGGAGGCCCTCGGCGAGGACACGCTGATGTTCACGACCGACTATCCGCATTCGGAGAGCTGGTTCCCCAAGTCGGTGGAGGCCGTCCTGGGCTGGACCTCGATCTCCGAGACGGCGCGACGGAAGCTCCTCTGGGACAATGCCGTGCACTGCTACCATCGGTACGGCGCACGGACCCTCGCATGGGAGGCGAGCGCCTCGCGGTGAAGGGCGTGAGGCCGCCGTGAAGATCGACGTCTTCCCGCACATCCTGCCGCGGAAGTGAACCGCCCCGGGTTTCCTGGAGGCTCCATTCCTTGAGAACCTGATAACGAACTGAGGCCATGCGATACCGTGCGAGACGGCCCTTGACAGCGCCGGGCGTTGGGGGTCTCGTATGGTCGACGGAGGCTGAGGCGCCGGTTCTCCGTCGTGATGTGAACAAATCAGGAGGTCAGATGGAGAACACTCCACCCGGTTTAGTAGGCGCGCCATTGGGCGTCATGGGTTTCCTGATGGCGCGTAACACGGCAGTGACCGCACCATAATAAGAGCCCGGCTTTTGCTGGGCCATGCCCGGGCCCGAGGGTCCGGCCCCTACAACCCCCGCCCGGAGGCGGAGCACCGGTCCCGCCTCCGGGCTTTCACGCCACGCCTCGGGCAGGCGCTGCAGACAGAGTTGTAGGCTGCTCGTAGCGACAGCTGCCGATCACGCAGCCGGCGCGGCCCCAGTATTGGCCCGCGCCTTCGCGAGAAAGCCGGCCACGCCCACGGTGTCGAAGTAGAACATCTGGGCACGGGCCAGCTTCCCGTCGCGCAGCTGGTACAGCGCGAGAACCGGGCCGTCGAATCGATCGCCGGCCGGGCTGACGCCGCGTTGCTGCCAGAGCACCACGACCTCGTTCCCGCTGGCGGCGACGACACGAGGGTCCATCCGTCGCTCGGTCTCGGTCGGCTGCAGGGGGACCCACGTCTGGGCCCACGCTCCGCGCTCGCCTCCCGCGTAGGGGAGCGACGGAGGCCAGAGAAATTCGACGTCGGGCTGGCAGAAATCGAGCAGTCGTTGAAAATCGCGGCGCTCGATCGCTCTGAAGATCCCAAGCATCACGTCGGTGTTCTCGTTGGCGTTCATGTGGTGCTCCTCTCTTTCCTCGACGCGCCGAGGTGGCGGATCACGGCCTCGTATGTGACCCGGATCAGCCCGTCGACGTACGGTGGCGGACTCTCCTCGACCGCCACATGACGCCGGACGGACGCGAAGGGGGCCTCCACCAAGGCATAGGTGATACTTCGGACGGTTCGGGCATCCTGGCGGCCGCATAGCCGGCTGCTGAATGCGCGCAGATCGGTCTCCACCTGACGCCCGAGCTGCTCCGCCCGGCGGCGCATGGTCGCCGGCCAGCCGCGATCAACGAAGTCCTCCCGCCGATGCAGCAGGAGCAGCCGCGCCTCACGCGGGCGCTCGCGGACCCGCTGCGCCATGTACAGCGCGGCCGCCAGTCCCGCCTCCCGGGGCGCAGGGCCCGCCAGCCGCTCGAAAAAGGCGGCCTGGAAGGCCGTCGCGGCGCGCAGCCACACCTCAGCCAGGAGGACATCGCGCGAGTCGAAGCGGTGATAGATCGAGCCGGTTGGCGCGCCCACGGCCTGGGCGATCGCGCCGATGGTGGCCCCGGACGGGCCGTGCCGGGCGATGAGCCGCTCTGCGGCGTCGAGGATCTGGGCCTGATCGAACTGCGGCGCCCGTGGCATCACGTATTAGAATATTAGTTCTAAATTAACTGTCAAGCCCCTAAAGTCGACGTTCGGGAGGGAGCACAGGATTAACAATCCTCGTTGTTCGGGAGAAGCACAGGATTAGCAATCCTGGGCCTGCTGCCTTCCAATGACCTGATTCGATTGCAGTTCGAGTCCTCCACGGGTCCGTGTGCCCAACCTTGTGCCTGACGGGGCTCAATCGGGCCTGCATGCCGATAGCCGTTACCTTACGCGTTGCATCATCCGAAAGGAACCCATGCCGAAGACGGTGCCGCCTGCGGGGCCGCGCTCCGGCCCAGGTGGAGTTCGCCCGGGATCGGATGCGAGTCTCCCTCAGTGGCCCCTGAGACGCAGGACTCTAAGATACGTGCGACACGATGTCCCACGGTCAACCGCGGAGTGGGTCGCGAGCTCTCCTTGCCTGTCTCCGCTGTCCCGATTTCCGGGCGTAGTAGCTCCGCGCCTTTGCACGACTCCCGCACACCCGCATGTCGCACCACCGCCGCGTACCGTTCTTGGTCGTGTCGAGAAAGACCCACCCGCAATTCGACGATGGGCATGTCTTCAGCCGCCGGACGTCATCTGAGATCAACACTTCTGCAGCCGAGCGTGCTGCGATCCACAGTGGACGCGCCAGCTTCGCCCGGCCACGCGACCACGCGAGAATGGCCCCCGAGCGCGTCCGTGTGAGATGGAGATGTCGCAGCGCACCGTGAAGTTCGCGGTCGAGGTGCGTGAGATCCTCGTCATCGGGCCGGATCCCGACAGCGAGTCCGCTGAATACCCGATAGATTGCTTCCCGCAACACCCGCGTCCGCGCAAGCATTCGTGCCGCCGCGAGCGGTCGCCGTCGGGCCTCCAGTGCAAGGGCACGTGCCTCCGCCGGGGTGAGCACACTGCTCTGGCGTGCCCACTCGACCAGATCCCCGTACCTATTGAGCCGCTCAATCGGCTGACGACTCCTGCGCCAGCTCACCGTGTTGGCGAAGTCCAGGCACGAAGGGCCACCCGACAGGTGAAAGATCCAGCCCTTGACACGTGTTTGTTTCGCTGGCATCCCTCGCGGTTCCCCCTTGACAGAGTGTGGCATCTCGGTTACCTGTGTGTTTGTATTCTCACCACTGTACGTTAGTTAGATGGTAAGACAACAATCCACGAATGAGGGCTGGCCATGAGACGCCGCCTAGAGATGATGATAGTTCTTCTTGGGGGACTCCTGCTGGGGTGGGTCGGACCTGCAGCGGCCCAGCTCCAGGGCCAGACAATCCGGATTGCGATCGGCGCGCCGCTCACTGGCGGCGCGTCGAGCTTCGGGATCGAGATGAAGAATGCCGTCGAACTTGCCCTCGAGGAGCAAAATGCCGCCGGCGGCGTGCTCGGGGCACGGGTCGAGGCGCGCGTGGTCGACGATGAAGCCAGTGACGCCAAGGGCCAGGCCGTCGCCGCGGGCCTCTGCGGGGATCCGACGATCCTCGCGGTGGTTGGCCACGTGAACAGCAACGTCAGCATTAGCGCCTCGAACGTGTACGCCGGCTGCGGGCTCGTCATGCTCACGCCCATGTCCTCGAATCCCGCCGTCACCGACCGCGGGCTTCCGAACGTGTTCCGGCTGACCAATCGGGATGACCACAAGGGGCCGGCACTCGCCGCCTATCTCTATCGCAAGCTAGGCAAGCGGCGAGCGGTAGTGATCGATGACCAGACGGCCTACGGCAAAGGACTGGCTGACCTCTTTGCCGGGACATTCGCCAGGCTCAGCGGTACGGTGGTGGCCCGTCGCACCGTGAAGGTGGGCGACCGGGACTTCCAGCCCGTCCTTGCCGGCTTACCTCCGGACTTCGATGTACTCTTCTTCGGGGGTATTGCCGAGGCAGCGTATGTGCTGAAACAGATGCGGGAAAGAGGGTTAAACCAACTCTTCGCCTGCGGAGACGGCTGCTGGAACGTCAAAGGCTTCATTCAACCGGCAGAGGGGGCGGCGACGCGCGGCGAGGGAGTCATCGTGCTCTCGGCCGCGCCAGCGGTGGGACGGGTGCCGGGCTCGGCTGCGTTTGCGGAGCGCTACACGAAGCGGTTCGGCCCCATTGCCAACTATGCAGTGAGCTCGTATGACGCGGCACGGCTTGTTCTTCTCGCTATAGAGCGAGCCGCGAACCCCAAGGGGGGCCTCCCGGCGCGCACCGATGTGATGGGTGCGCTTCGGAACCTCCGTTACCAGGGGATTGCCTATGCGCGGCCGGTCGAATGGGACTCCAAGGGTGACAACGTGGCCGCCGTGATATTCCTCAATACTGTCGAGGGCGACCGATTTAAGGAGATCGGAGAGATTACCCGAGGCGACACGATGAACTGAGGATGACGGGGTACTGAGTGACTCCTCGCGCCTCCCCCAGATATCTGCCGGGTGCTCTCTGCTGGAGATGACGATCCCTCTCTTCCAAAAGGTCGATTGCCTGAGGATCCCTGTGCCCGACCTCGATGCGGCGCTGGCCTTCTATTCCGGGAACCTCGGACACGAACTCATCTGGCGTAGCACAAAGGCGGCAGGGCTGCGACTCCCAGACTCCAGCGCGGAACTGGTTCTCCACACCGGCGACAGGTCGATGGAAACGGACTTGGCTGTCGAGTCGGTTCCTCAGGCTCTCGCGAGATTCACGTCAGCCGGTGGAAAGCTCCTCGCAGGCCCATTCGAGATTGAGATCGGTCTCTGCGCTGTAGTGTCTGACCCCTGGGACAATGTCCTCGTCATCCTCGATGCGTCCAAGGGACCTCTACAGGTGGACGAGAACGGACGTGTCATTGACGGGCCAGCCACCTCACAAGGCCATTGAGCTGGGGTGAACCTCCCTCGTAGGCTCGACGGGCACGACGCTTCCGCGATCAACGGCGATCCCGAAGCCTGGGCCTGCAGTCGCCGAAATCGGCTCGTCTGACCTTCGAGTACTTCGTCGTGAAAGCGGCGGTTGAATCGCTCGATAAACGCGTTCCGATCAGGGCCGGTGCACCCCGCCCCGCCTCTGTCGCGGTCGTGATCATCCCTTGTGCCACGCCATCGCGAAGCTCACGGGGTGGTTGCGATATTGCTCCCACCGCGGCTTGAGGACGATCCAACGATCGTCGACGAGGCGCTCGTGCATCTCGATGAGCGAGAGTCCCATCGCGTGCGCCGCAGCCACGTGATCGCTCAGGAGGTGCACGTAGGTCTCGATGGCCACCGGCTCGCCATGGCCATGATCGAAGTGAGTCGGCATTCCAGCGGTCATGATGAACTGCGGGTGATAACCGATGAGAACGTGGACGCCGCTCGGTCGGAGTAGCCGCGCCACTTCACGGTAGAGCGGCCGCAGGTCCTGCAGATGCTCATCCACCAGGCACGTCGTGATGAGATCGTAGGTGCCACCCTCAAGGCCAGTGGCGGCGACGTCGGCCTGAGCGAGTCGCTCGTAGATTCCCCGCCCGCGTGCGATCACCAGCATCTCGGGTGTCAGGTCGATTCCATCGATTCGGGCGACGCCACGAGTCCGGAGCCAGGCGCCGGTCCGGCCGGTCCCGCATCCGAGGTCGGCCGCCCGTTCGACGGCGGTCCACGGGACCCGCTCGAGGGCCGCG